>Ga0181348_1000656_pt1 | contig 15039 bp, 17 predicted proteins | sample Su13VDMM110DN_FD_130092 | JGI IMG/M metagenome (GOLD analysis project Ga0181348, IMG submission 130092) | Freshwater viral communities from Lake Michigan, USA - Su13.VD.MM110.D.N | ecosystem: Environmental > Aquatic > Freshwater > Lake | place: USA: Michigan | collected 2013-07-16
CTAATCCAGGAATTTCGCCATAACGTTCTTTGTCCATTGGAGGTAATACTTTGTATCCCTCGTTTGCAGCTACTTTGATTCTATTAAAAATAGCCGCCGCTTCTTTTCTAATATTGTTGTTTGCACTTTGCTTTAATGTTGTTGGACGTGGCATTGGGCGTGGACTTGTTGTTGGTGCTAGACTTGGAGGAGCCTCGCCACGTAATATTGCAATCTGTTCAGGGCTATAAATTTCACTTGGATCAACACCACGTGTACTACTATCTACTGATCCATTGGGCATACGAGTAACTTGTGAACCTGCGCCAATACTTTGTGGATCATTGCCTAAGTTAGCAGGGCGTGGCATAGGACGTGGACTAGTTTGCCCTAATGCTTGCTTTACTGCAGCATCAATTGATGCACTGTCTACATTTCCCAAGTTAGTAGGACGTGGCTTTGGACGCATACTAGTTTGCATTGGACCGCTAATTGCTGTTGGTTCTTCTGACATGTATGTTGTAACTAGTTTAGTTGTATCAACAGTTGAACCCTCAAAAATAGTTAGCATACGGATACGCAGTTCATCTTTTGAAGTAAGATTTGGATAGCTTTCTTGCACACGCTTCCAAGTTTTCATAGTAGCAGTGTCTTTGAGTTCACTTTCTTTTAATGCACGACGATTAAAGTAAACATTGCTTTGCTCTTTAGCTTGACTTTCGTTTAGTTTACCTTTAACAACAATATTGCTAGTCATCTTTTGTTCATTAACACGCTTGTATTCATCTAGTGCGGGCTTGTATGTTTTTAATGTATTTTCATACTCGCCTAACATACGATTGCTTTCGCTTAGATAAAGCTCTGGTTTACTAGCATATAGATTTAAGTATTCTAAGATACTGCTGTGCCAACGTGTTCTTACTTGATTCCAATTAATAAGACCATGTGCATAGCACTCAAACATGCTATACATATGGGCTTTAACTTTATCATAGTCGCGTCCACTTTCTAGATATATCTGTGTACTGCGTCTGCTTTCGCTTAATATTTCGTGTGCAACTTCTATTTTTCTCATTTGGGTGAACCTATCTTTATTGTTATTAACAAGACTACTTGTTGTTTACTATATTTATAATAAACTTTAGATGTTACGGCGAAGATTTAGCGGATCACTAACTGTTTTTATGTCTGGTTCCATCATTTTAAATTTTGGATCTAGTATAGGTAATCCAGGAAATTTAATTTTTTTACCCTTAAAGCCTTTTCCGCCCTTGAAGAAATCTGTTGCAGCCTTAGCCAGAGCACCCGCGCCAGTAATAGCACCAATACCAGTCAAACCGCCTACGCCAGGTAATGTTATTCCTGGTATTGGTGCTATTACTGGCGGTACACCCGCAATCGGCGGGGCAACTGTTGCCCCGCCCCTAGCTATATCTGCTTTTGTTCTTGGCGGAGAAACTACGTCCGGCAGTCCTGATATAATATCTACGTCGTTTCTTTCAGGTGCTGCTGGAATAGCTGCTGCTGGCATTGCACTTATAGCATTCTTTTGGTCGGGTGTTAATGCCTGTGTTGCAGTGACCTTAGCTGCTGGCATACCTGCTGCAGTTGTATCTGGTCTAACTGCATTTACGGGCGGTGCCTTAGCTGCTGGCATACCTGCTGCAGTTGTATCTGGTCTAACTGCATTTGTGGCAGCGGCTGCATTTCGAGCATCTGCTGCTTTATCAACTTGTGCCCTAATTTCAGCAGACCGTGCTGCAGTGGCAGCCGCTTGTGCATCTGCTGCCTTATTAACTTGTGCAATAATTTCAGCAGTACGGTCTGAAACTATTGAATTGGGTAATGCAGTTGTAATGGACGGCATTGCGCTTATTGCGTTTCTTTGATCGGGTGTTAATGCTCGTGTTGCGGCTGCTCCCGCCCCCGCTACACTAGTTGTACCGGCTATGCCTGCTAAGTACTTGTTTATTTCTTCTGATGATTTTGCTTGCTGTTCAGGTGTTAACTGAGTCAAATGTGCAGTCATTGCCGTTGTTGCTTCTTTAGATATATCGTCAATAGATTTACCGTTTTGAATAGGATTTGCTTTTCTACCCATCATCGAATTTGCCATGTCTTTAGTAGCTTGCCAGGAGTTGGCTACTGTTGCGGCAGCAGCACCGTGTGCAGCTTCAAATGCTTCTGGGTCGGCATTGTATTGAAGCATCATTGCAGATAATCCTAAGCCTAGAGTCATTGCAGTGATTTCAGCAGCAGTAAATGTAACTCCGCCGATAACTACACCTGCAACGGCAGGGGCGACTTCATTTAGTTTATCTTCGGTGAACTCACTAAATCTCATATTACATTACTCCGTCCGGCAAATCATTTACTACAACTGGTGCAGAACCATCTGGGTATTCATTTACTGACAAATATTCCATATAGTTTCTTACACTGTTAATGTAATCACTTGCTGATGTAATTTTACTTTGCACCCATGGCTCTAAGTTTTCTGTATCTTGGATCATACCATGCAATGCAATAGCATCCTTAGCTAGTTTGTACAATTGGCTCTTTGCCATCCATCCATCTTCGTCTTGATCGTCCAACACCCCTTCCATGATTTCACTCATGTATACTACAGGTTGACGACCTTCTTTAAGTTCTACAATATGACGTTTCATGTATGCTTTAGCAACATCAACATCTTCAAAAACTTTTACTTGCTTATTATTAGTATCAAATACCGTCCACCCTTCGCTAATTTTAGCTATGTAAGGTTGTTGGACAGTTTGCTTTACTGTTTGAATTTTATCTAGTCTCATTTGACTCTCCGAATCATTGTTGTCGCTGGGGATTGAACATTAGCATCCTTGCCCTCTAGTCCTACAGCACGGCGTGCAGCTTTGTGGTGTGCTTTACCTTTTTTACCAGTAAACAAAGGCATAGCAACAGATGCAACACTACCTGCACCCATTCCGCCAGCGTCTTCTATTACTATTTCCCAGACTTTCATATACTTATTTATTTAAAAAGTGATTAATGGATTTCAGAGATGCATAAGTAATTGATAGCTTAAAGTTAAAAAGGTAAACTATGAAGATAGCAATAATGCTTGCGGGGCTGTTGATAGATAAAATTGATACCCTACCACATATAAAACAAATGTTTGATTACATTGCAGTTAGAAATAACATAGAAATTGATTACTACTGTCATTTTTGGGCACCCAAAAACATGTATCCGTATAACATTGATTACAATTCTACTAAAATTGTTGTTCCTTGGGAAAACATGGGTAGTATAAATTATGCAATGGATGTATTTAAACCTGTGGATTTTAAAATAAGCAACTACACTGACATGCTACCCTATTTTAATGCATACAGTAACGAATTTTCAAAAAAACATGTATGGTTACAAGATGTGTTTGGTAACAGTGATTCCTTCATTAATAAAGATATACATAGCAGATTTTTTGTAGACAATTTTGCAGATCCTGTATACAAATTTGATAAATGGTGGGCGTATCATGTTAAGTGGTGTCAGTTTGTACATCAAATTTCACAAATATATAGCACGAGCCAAACAATGAAACTGGTTGCTAACAGTGGGGTTGATTACGATGCTGTCATTCGTTGGCGGTATGATGTCGTGTTCGACTACAAAGGATTCGAATCATTGATAGTGGACACATGCCGTAACATTAAACACGATAACGCATTTTATACAGAACTTGCATGGGAGGGATTACTATGGACATCTGACTTACTATTTGATATAAACAACAATATTGAAAACAAAATAATAAGTTTACACGATGGGTGGTGGATTACAAACAACAAAGTTAACAATCAGCTAGCTAATCAATATATTGACATTTGTTTAGAAAATATGATAGATACTATAGACGAAATTACGGGTGGTATGCATACTTGGCATTATACTGCAATTGTCAAATCTAACCTACCTATTCGATTAACAGGTAGGATTAAACATACAATAGTAAGATTCCCTGATAAAATTCCGCATGATTGGCACAATACTCCGGGCGGATATTATGACTATATGTGGAACACACATTTTATTGCTAAACAAGATAGCGATTTTAAGAATTCACTGCAGTATTGGGATAAGAAATCCCAATACTACACTATAGGACATTTTGATTTTTATTAGCGTTTTCAAAGTCTTCTCTGAGAGATTTAAAATTCATATTGCTCATATCATGTTTGTTACGTAGTACAACACAATCAAATGCGGTAGGCCAAGTAACAGAAAAACTAAGCCAGTTTGTTTTACTGTACACACTAGTTTTCATCCAAACCCAATGCTGCAATATAGATTTGTAATCACTTACTTTTAAATCGTAAAACAGGGGTCTATGTTCTGTAATAAGTTTAAAACAATTCTCTTTTAAATTTTTACTGTAGTTATACCACGGTGTTGGTAACGATATAAAACAAAAGTCCCCAATATGCGGTGTTCCACTTTCAACATAAAGCCACGGAGCCATTATTTTATCACGAAACACTGGATTTCTATGCATATTACTAAATGATGCTAACCAATCATTTTCAGGTATGTTGTTAAAAATAGTATCACTGCGTGTTCTCACAACAATATCATACATACCTTCTAAATTACCAGTCATAGTGGTTATACCATTGATAGCTAAGTATTGTCCAAAAAAGTTAAATGTGTAATCAGACATATACTGTTCTTCTGTTTCAAACAAAATACTATTTCTGATATTGGAGGGAATCAAATCTAAGTATGTGTCATTGTTAGAATTGTATTCTTTTACATTTTTGATAAATTCTTTCATAACACTTTTATAGTCAGCGATATGACATCTAACTGGATTATATGCAGCTTCAACACGCTGTCTCAGATCGTCTGACCCATCGTTCCAAAAGTAGCAATAATAATCCACAGTTATATTCTTACCTGTGAATACTTTATTTTTCATCCACCAAGCACCTTCTTCGAGGAATCTTGGTTGCCCAGTAACTAGTACTGCTATACGCATGTAAAACCTATCTTATTTAATTGTTGGTGGATTGTCACCATGCACCTAATGGTGCAGCATATGGTAATTTTTTGCTGCCTGTTCCAAAAAACCATATGTAACAGACTGAATATTTTGATTTTCTCGCAACAAAGTTACACTAAATTTTGTTGGCCATACAGTTGTCAAACTAAGCCAATTTGATTTACTATAGTTACTAATTTTATTCCATAACCAATGTGCAACTCCAATGTCATTCCGGCGCTCTGCTATTTTTAATTCATAAAACAATGCTTTATCTTTAGTTGCGAGATCAACGCAATTGGTGTATATGTTTTTACTAAATTGGTAAAATAAATTTGGTTTTGATATAAATGCAAAATCTCCCATAACAGATACACCGTTAATGCATTTCATCCAGGGAGCAAACATTGTGTCCTTTAATGCGGGGTTGTTATGTATATTGCTAAAACAATTGAACCAATCCTGTTCTGACAATATATTAAACACAGCATCACTTCGTGTTTTTATAACAATATCGTATTTTTCTGTTAAATCACCTACTAGATTTGTTATGCCGTTAGTAGCAATGTATTGACCCCAAAAATTTCTACCCCAAGATGTTAAATCTTGTGTATCGTAGAGTATTCCCTTACATACTGCTAATTCGGCATACTGTGTATTTTTAGAATTGTATTCGTTTATCAACAATAAAAAATTGTCAATAACTGGTTTGTAATCGACTATTTGGTATATGACTGGAGTGTATGCATTTACAATTCTAAATTCTAGATCAGGTGACTCGTCGTCCCAAAAATAGCAGTAATAATCCACTTTTAGTTTGCTGTAATGATCTGGGAATACTCTATTTTTGAACCACCAAGCACCTTCTTCAAAAAATCTTGGTTGTCCAGTAACCAGTACTGCTATACGCATGTAAAATCTATCTTATTTAATTTTGGATTCATCGTGTATTTCTAGTTTAGTTGCAATCACTTCAAATATTTTCATTGTAGTGGTAACTCCTGATCTGGTGTGCTAAAATTTTTCTTACGCATCACAGTCTTTGCAACCAAGTCCAACTCTTTGTTACGACTATCCCAATTCAAAACAAACGGAACGTTAATGTCACTACGCATGTCTTTAATGACAGCTTCGGCATCAGGGCCCATCTGTGCAATTCGCTTACCATACTTAATATAAGCGTCTTTGAATAAAATTGCAAGTTCTTTTAATGTAATTTGTGTTTTATTTCGTGCGTCATTTGCACGATCAAGGAAGTGTGTTGTAAACTGCACATCCATACCTAGCTTACTAAACAGTTGATCTAGGTATTCTTCTAGCTTGTTAAGCATTGCTGTTGTGATTGCAGTAGTGTCAGCTGTTGATGCCTCTGTTACTTCGTTAATCTTCATTTCAAGTCGTCCCTAAATTCTTCTAGATAGTAGTCCATTGGTGTAGCACTTACTATTTCAAACTCTTCACCTTGCATATTTAACCCTGTAATTTTTGTAGGAGTTTTCTTACGCAAACTTTTTATGTGTATGATTTGTTGTTTTCCACGATGCTGCACATACAACACATATTGCGGAAACATTGCTCTCCACAAACGACGAGGAAGTTTTTTGAGAAACTTTTTCATTTACGTTCCTCTGCAATGCGAATCAACTCAGCAAGTAATAATAAGGTTGCAGTTACTTCTGCTGCTAGATACCCAACAGCTAACCCACCAAAAGCAACCACACGAAGTGCGCTCTTTGTGTATGACAAATAAAGTGCAGGGATCTTTATTTTCACTTGTCTTTGCCCGACTTCATGTTAGCAAGCCAGTGTGCCATACGTTGTTTTTCACCTGAGCTGTTTTTTGCAGTTTTTCTTAGATCACTAACACTGGCTTTAGTATTAACACCGCTGCGTTTTGCTAGACCTTTACGCCCTGGATTTTTACCATCTGCAAAGTTTTCGTCAACATCATCTTTATAATATGGATTGTCGGGATCGGTGTCACCTGTTACATCGGGCCACCAATCAAGTTCAAATCTTTCGCCATCAGAAAACATCTTCTTCATTGCTTTGATTCGTGCTTCGTATTCATCTTTGGCTGGTTCTATATTACCCTCTACAACATCCATTACATATTGCAGCGTCACAGCATTAGCACTCAAACTAGCACATCTAGCACCAACTTCACCTTTTAAGTGATCAATTAATATACTTTCGCTACTGGCTGCTAATTCGTCGGATAAGTTGTGCGGTACTTTCATATCCACATATGAATATGCATAGTCGTAGTGTGGTAATGGCGATGAATGTAGGATGAATTCATCTAAAATTTCGATTCTTTTGAATCCGTCTTTATTATACCATATAGCTCTTTTGTCTGTTAATTCTTCCGGCGGACCAAAGAATTTTTGCAAGTGGGTTACATAACCCGCTGGTTCTTTGTTTTTCCATTGAGTCAGTTTACCTAAAGATTCTTTTGTGACTTTTCTAGAAACCTCTGTCGCAACGTTTTCGTTTGTAGATGTTAGGTTGTTATATTTTGTCAATATATCGTTTATTTGTTTTCTTTTTGCTTGGAAATTATCTGGAGTAAGATGCTCTTTAAAATGTGCAATAGCATAATTCATCATGTCGTGAACATGTGTAAGTATTTTGTTTTTATTTTTTTCTAAAGTTTGCTTGTCTAGATTCTGTAAGTTTTTATGACTTTGAGAAAGTGCTCTTACTACTTCTTTTATTTTTTCTGCACTGTCTGGAGATTTAGCACCGTCGGATGTACCCATTTGTCCAAATGATGTAAAGAACAAATATGAATTTACTAAGTCTTGCATAGGAGTTTGTTGAGGAGCAAATGTTCTTGCTTCGTTTGTTTTCTTTACTGGGAAGTATGCTTGGATAGTTTTGCCCATCTTTTGTGCTGTTGCTGCACGATGATTGCCGTCAATTACACTGTACTTTCCATCACTGTACTGCGGCCCTACAATAATTGGTGCGCTTAGGTTAACACGGTGACTGTAGTCAATATCTATGGTACGATCAAACGGATCATCATAGTCGAAAAATTCTTCTTCGCTTGGGAACATGTCAGGAGTAAAGTTACCTAGTTGCCAATTATTGGACCGTATGTAACGATCCATGGCTTTATTCATTCCGGCATCGTGGTGCATACCTCTAAAGATTTTCAACATCTCTTTGCCAGACTCTACTGCTTCGTTAACTTTGCGTTTACTATAGTTAGGGTTTATCAACTCAAATTCTGTTGCGTTGGTGTTATCTCTGTTTTGTACAGTAAACCCTATACTGTTTGCAAATTGTTGTGCAAATCTGCTGTATAACCGTTCTCTACTACCAGTTTTGCCAGTTTGCTTATTAAGTTTGTCTGCTGAAAATCTTATGGTTTTTACCGGAAGACCTTCTTCGGATGTTGACTTCCACCATTCTTTTATTGCCTTAACAACTGTTGCAAAAATACGAAATTGATCGCCTTCGGCTGTTGCTTTATATCCGCCATCTAATAAAAACTCAACATCCCATAAGGCGTCCCAGCTACTGTATTCGAGCCATACCTCAAGAATTCCTCCAGAATCTGTTTTTGCTCTTGCAGCCCAGTTGTCCTCTGATCGTATGTACCATGAATAAGGATATGGCTGATCAAGTGATTCAGAGATCTTAGCTACAGCTTCTCTTTCATCTCTAGTATCACCCGTAACTTTGTAAGTTTTGCCGCCAACTTTAAATTGTGTTTTGCCTGCTTTGATTGCATTCATACGGGCATCGGTGAATGGGTTGGATTCGTTAGTAAGATCATGTGCAACTTTAAGTGCTGCAGGGCCTTGCGGGTGTCTTGGGTTGATACTAACAACATCGCCATTCATAAGATCACTAACGCTAGCACTCTTACCTATTTTGTCTAGTATTTGATGTAGTTTGTCCTCGGGGTCATAGCCGTTTGTTTCGTAACCTAACTTACCACGCACTTCAGTCCGCTTGCCTGTCTTGTTGTCTAAAATATGCAGCACTAACATACCTGCACGGTTGTCACGCTCTAACTGCAGCATGTAGCTGTGTCCGCTGCTTTCTTTAAGATTTTTTTTAAGATAAGGTAAACTGAACCACAGTTTGAACCATTCATCGGATCCAATCTTAACATTACGTTCTTGCTCAATATCACGCAAACGCTTGCTAGTGTGGCTTATGTTTTCTGTTACTTCAAATATTTTCATGATATTGTATTTATTCTATCCAAGGACGACCAACAACCAACCCTCCAGAGTTAGCATTGTCAGTTATGCTGTTGCTACTGTATTGTGTTGGTAGTTGGGTGATGTCGTAGTTATTTCGTGTGCGATAAAAATTAGCACTGGTGTTAGTCAACGCCGGACCGCTTGCACTCCATGTTACACTTGAGTTTGAAACTGTTGCAGCATATGAACTTGAATCTGTAAGATAAGCGGCAGATGTTGCGGCATTTAATAATAAGCCAGTTGCAGTTCCTGTGATAGCAGTGATGTTTGTGCCACTACTTTGTGTTGATGCTAACGGACTAGTTGGAACTGTAAATGCTGCAGTATAAACAGCTACATTTTTTACAATACGAATACCATAGAGACTACCAGTGAAGTAATCATTAGCACCACCGCCACTTATATTACCAATAGTAAACGCTGCACTATTAGTTCCCATCTGTAATGGGTTTGCCGCAGTAGTTCCTACAAGTAATCCACCTTGATATAACTTTATGTTTGTTCCATCCCAAACTACAGCTATGTGTGTCCATGTACTCAATGGTAGTGGGGTAGAACTGTTTACTGTTTTTCCGCCTGTGTTCGCACCACCCGAGCCTGTGCCAGTGTTAAAGACAATAGTGTTGTTTGACAATGACAACTGATGTGTAGCATAGTTAACATTCTTCTGTCCACCTTGTTGTATAAGAATACCATTGGCAGCTGGAATATATGCAGTTACATATGCCCAAACTTCAATAGTAAATGCTGTGCTATCACCTAAGTTTGTGTTTGCAGCAGCACTCATACTAAGTTGCGCTGAACCTGAAAATACTAGTGCCCCAGCTTGCGTAGTGCCTTTGCGTTTGGTTTCAGCTAAATCAAGTTTGGCTACTTGTTTAAGTGCTTTAGTTCCTAGTGTTGATATTCCGTTTGCTGCCATGTCTTTTACCTCTTATATTTTAAACCATTTGCGTGGAGCAGGATCTTCTAGTGTGTGACCGCCTTCTAGGATAGCCCACTCCTTTGTAGTATAACGCTTTTCTGTCATTAACAATGGCGGACCACTTTTAGTTAATTTGTTCCCAAACTTTGCAGCTTGACGTTCTGTTTCGCCAGGCTTAACATCAACAGTTGTGTTAACACCAGGCACAATACGACCATCTTCTGTTACAGGTTGTTCTTGTTTTTTAGTTAACAAATAAGTCACATAATCATCGTCTTGTGCTTGCTCTTTAGAATCATACCCAAGGACGCTTGCAAATCTTTTGACCATAGCACTGTAGAGTTTTGGTCTACTGCTTGTTGTTTCGTCGGGATCTTTTTGAGCATAAAAGCTAAACTTTTCTGGTTGCATTTGACGAACAAAATCTTTTGCTATATCAATCACAGTTGCAAATATCTTAAATTGATCGCCTTCGCCAGTAGCAGTCATGACATTGTTCCTATCAAACGACATGTTCCATACTCCAAGACTTTTTTGAAAATCGAACAGTACATCAACATCATTAAATTCTGCTATCCATATACTCCTATTTTTACCACTAGACGTCCACGTCCACGGATATGGTTGATTAAATACTTCATTTAGCCGTGACTCTGCTACTTCAGGTGGATTGGTAACTTCCTGCAGTTTGTCACGTATAAGACCAATTAGCTTTTGGTGTGTGCCAGATAGCACACGATTTTTCTCAATATAGTCTAGTATGTGATTAGTTTCTGCTGCATACTTTGCTCTCCACTGAGGTGTTTTTGCAGTTGTAATATCTCTAACATTGTCCAGTCTATCAGCAAGTTTGATAACAAGAGCATAACTGCTCATTGTTGCCATTTTTTGCGCTAGGTAGTTTTTCTTACCCATTTGCTGTACTTGGTTTTTATCGCTTGTTAGCTCTTTTACTAATGATGCAACTAGTCCACCAAACAAGTCATGTAATGCTTCGTGGGTTGTGTCCGTATCTTCTAGCGTATCATGCAAGTATGCTGCACTGATTAGTGCGTCTAGGTTGTGGGATTTCTTCCACTGTTCAACGTGTTGTGCAACACGCACAGGGTGTGAAATATATGGACCGCCGCCAGCACGTTCTTGACCAGCATGTGCTTGTGTTGCAAACTTTAATGCTTCTTCGCTATCTTCCTTAACAGTTCTAATACTGCCCTCAGGTGTAACAAGGTAAGGAAAAAACTGCACATCGGGATATTCTTGTCTCAACCCAATAAGCATTTTGAGATTGCTCATAGCGTCATCATACAATCGTACTCTGCCATATTTGCCAGTATCTAAGTATTTTCTGATCCATACTGATTTTCCTTCTGCAGATGGTAGTCCTAAACTTCCCGAACGATGCACATGTATCTTACTCATGTCAATGCCATACTTTTTAAACGTATCTAAAAATAGCTCTTTATTGTCAAAGTCATTTCTGGCAGTTAACATTATGACTGTGCTATCTCCAGCATTTTTTAGTATTGCTTTCAGTTTAGCAATCATCGGATCAATTGGAACACTTTCTTTGTTAAACTTTTCTGCATTTCTAAATTCACCATAGTCGAAACTTTCGCCTGGCTGTAGTGTATACACATTATACTCTTGATTAGATAGTGTGCGGACTACTTTTCCGCCTTTCATAACGCTGATCTGCGCTGTGGTGTGTAACAACGTGTCGTCTATATCAAATATAGTTAACCCTAGTCCTACTTTTTCGATTTCGTATATTTTCATCCTAGCACCAATGTTAATAACTGTAGTATAACTTCTGGATTGTCTGTTTGTCTACCACTTACTAGATTTTGAATTTCTTCACGCATCTGATCTGCTATCATAGTAGTGGCAGTTTTGCTAACCTCAAGCTGATTGATAACGTTTTGTATCTTTGCCAAATCAATGGGTAATGGCGGTTGCTGTGGTTGCGCCTGTTCTTCTGCTTCTAATAAATCTGTTAATTTCATTTCTTGTATTGCCCCAAATATTCTGCCACTAAGTCGAAGAACGGTGTGCCATCTACTGGTGTATCTGCACTAACTCCTGCTGCTTTTGCGAACGCATCACGATCACCAATACCAACAGCAACACGCAAATCAGTAGCACTGCTTAATCTAGGCGCTGGTTCCCAAACAATATCTTTAAAATTGTAGAACCCGTGCTTGCCTTCTTTGCCGTTTTGTCCTTGTAGCATCTTAACGTATGTAGCAGAGTCTGCTTCATCTGTAACCACATGCAGTACTACATCATCGTAATTTTGATATACCAGTGATGCTAGTGTAAACCAACTTTGTTCAGCAACTAAATGTCCTCTAATACCTGGCCAAATAGTTTCCATTGCTCTTACTTTAATTTCGTATGGGAGTGGATCTTTTGGTCCTTGTGTGCTTTGATTTGTCCCAACAAACCAAGCGGGAAATTTGGCTGCAGTTTCCCATGCAGCTTTGTGTCCTTTGTGGGGAGGATTGAAGCGTCCAAATATTATGCCTACGTCGCTAACACTAGCTTCAAATAATTCATTTAATCTCATATTACCACTTTCTACACGACCAATATCTTGCTTTTGTTCTCGGCCCCGGATTATCGCAGTTGTGTCTTGCACGGAAACTGCGTCTACGGGCTGGGTTTGACTTTTTAATTCTCATGTTAGGATCACCAAAGTTTACTTTTACAATATTGCCGTTCGGATTCTTGACATAAACTTTAAATTTCTTAACATCCCCTTGCATTGGTTTTCCAAGAGGCACTTTGCGCCCGTGATATTCTGCTTCGTCTAATTGTTCATCTTCGTTAAACCATAACTCGCCATATGCTTCGTAAAACTCATCGCCGTCATATGTTTCTTCTGAGTCCGTTAACCCTTCAGTTATTTGTGATATCTTCATAAAAAAATCCTTGGTAAAATAGTTGTTATACTATTTACCAAGGACAGTGAGTTTTAGTTTTTTTTATTATGCGTTAGTTAGTTTGCATACTGTAGAAGTAGCAGTGTCAAATGTCCACGGAACGCTCTGGCCAGTTGTGAATACTGTACCGGTTCCCTGAGTCAATGTTGCTCTACGAGCAGTTAGCTTAGTTACAAAGTATGTACCAGCCGCTGCATCTGTAGCAACAATACTGCATTCGCCTGCAGCGTTCGCTAATGAAGATTGCAGTTGTACAATACCAGTAAGAGTACCATCTGTTACTTTATAACGGTTTGTAGATATTTGACGTAGAACATCAACTTGTAAAGCTGACCCACCTGTTAAATAACCAATCATTGTAATTGAGTTTTCTTGGTTAGTAGCAGTGCTAACAACACCTGTATCTGTACCTAATACTGTAGTAGCAGCACCAGTACCGCCGCTAAATGTGATAGCTGCATCTGCTGCATCAGTATAACCAGAACCTTGTTCAGTAATAGTGATGTCTTTAACACGATAAGTGATAGTTAGTGTGGCACCTGTACCGCCTGCTGGAGCAACTGTTGTTGTTTTAGCACCAGTAGTTATTGCAGTGAATGTACCACGAGCTAGTGGTGTTACTGTCGCAACTGCAGTAGTTGACACTGTTGCTACTGTGAATGTAGCTGTTCCTCCGCCGTAAGTAACAGTTAGCACATCATTTACTGAGTAGCCAGTGCCGCCCGCAGTTACAACTGCACTTAGTACTTCCATGACAGTAGTACCAGTAGCAGTAACACCGCCGACTGCTGCTTTGTCTGGTGCAGAAAATGTTACTGTTGGCTGTGAAGCACCTAGATATGAACCTGCAGTAGTAATAGTTACACTTGATACAAATCCACCACCGATTCCGTTATCAGTAGTTACGCTTGCGGAACCGATGTTGCGGTTACCAAAATATTTTTTATTTAATGGACGTCCCATTTTGTTTTCCCCTTAATATGACGTTCTAGGTCTACGCAGTTGGATCTGCATATAGTCCGGACCTATTTGCGGACATTTATTTTTGTCCGTATGGGACACTATTATTTATCTATTCTGTAATAACATATCGTCTAATGTCCAATGCAGTGCCGGGAGCAAACAAATCATAGTCGACTGTATTGTCTTGATTGCCTCCTAAAATAACATACATAGGATAACCGTCAATTATACGTGTGTCTATATAAAACCCCACATGTCCTTGCCAATCAGAACGCCCACGTGGGAATACAACAATGTCTCCACGCTGTATATCTGCAGGATCTATAGGCTCGCCCCATTCAAGAAAACTTCTAGCTGTTAGTGGATTGTCACTTACTGTTTTACTTCCTGGTATATCACTCATAGCTAAAATGGAGTTAACAAATGCAGCACACCATTGTGTACGCACAGGATCAATCCCTGTTAAGGTTGACAATTCGTAGTGTTGGGAAATTTCACTAAAGCCGATATACCTCAGTGCATTTAGCACGGGATCCGGCGGTGGTGGTGTTTTAATGGTTACACCACACCCTGCTAACAGCAGTAAAGATAAAAAAATCACTCTCATCACACAAGTATTTAAGGAATACCCCCCAAAACTTGTGTAACAGAGTGATTACATAAGCGGATTACCGCTTAGTCAACAAACCAATGACTAATCATTAGTGTAGCAACACTATTGTCGATATTTCCAATAACTCTACCACCAACAACGTTAATAGCAGTAACTTTTTCAAGTTCTTTTCTAAATTTATGAACATATGGATCGTAGCGGTCCATATTAATTTTTACTGCGCCATACTCTGATTCGCAGATAAAGTTATGTTTATTTTTATGTGTATATTCAAACACTTTTTGTATAAACAGTTTTTGCGTTTTGCCAACGCCTTGTTGTGCTTGTTTTTCATCAGAGTCTGGTGCTATAAAGTAACTGTGTAGTTCAGGAAA
>Ga0181348_1000658_pt1 | contig 15016 bp, 17 predicted proteins | sample Su13VDMM110DN_FD_130092 | JGI IMG/M metagenome (GOLD analysis project Ga0181348, IMG submission 130092) | Freshwater viral communities from Lake Michigan, USA - Su13.VD.MM110.D.N | ecosystem: Environmental > Aquatic > Freshwater > Lake | place: USA: Michigan | collected 2013-07-16
GGGTTTTTAATATCTTATAAATATATAAATGACCGATACAGGATTTTTTCCCAAAGTTGTCGCACCCTCGAAGTTTAGAGTCCAAACTGAAAGCGGGGCGTTTCAAAAACCATTCTTTTTCGGCGGAGCACAAACACCAATAAATCTTGGTCTTTCGACGAATAGTTTTAGCGGAAGCGGTATGTGTGGCGGTAGAGTTCGAGGTGGTAGAGTTCGCAGTGAGCGAGTGTTTCATAAGGGAACGCCCTCTATAAACAAACCTGTTCGCTTACCATTTTCTTAATTTAGACCAAAAAAATAATATATTATTATCTTTATAATTATATATAATGAGAACTATTATCCTCAATCAAGGCAATATAATTCCCGACGGACAGAATAATAAGTTAGTGTATCGCTTCCCAAACTCAGTCAATCTAACTGATGCTTATTTAGCAGTATCGTCGGTTGTTATGTTTTACAGTTGGTTTAATATTACAAGTGAATTAAATAACAATATATTTACTTATAACTGGATAAGTGGAGCGGGTCCCGCCGTCACTTATACGGTTAATGTTCCTAACGGATTATATGAAATTAGCACACTTAATCAATTACTACAATTTACTATGATACAAAACGGACACTATCTCGTAGATAATACAGGGGATAATGTATATTATGCCGAGTTTATTGTAAATGCCTCCCGATACGCAGTCCAAATAAATACATTTTTAGTCCCTCTTGCTCTTCCCGCTGGTTGGTCTAACCCCGCAGGTTTGGTATTTCCGCTAACAACATTCAATCCCATAATCACACTCCCCGCTAATATAAATAAGATTTTTGGATATGTCGTCAATTTCGCCACAGACCAAAATCTTAACAACGCATATGTCCCGCCCGTATCGCCATATGTAAGCAAACTCGCAAACGGCACACTTTCCTATATTAGCACAACATCGCCTCAGGTTCAACCTAATAGTAGTGTATTGCTTAATATTAGTAATATTGATAATTATTACTCACAACCAACAGGTATAATTTACACAATTGTTCCAAATGTTGCTGTTGGTGAAGTTATAAGTGAGAAACCTCCTCAGTTTGCTTGGAATAAAATGATTAATGGAACCTATAATGAACTGCGAATGACTATTTTAGGGTCTAATTTAGCACCAATCACCATAAACGACCCCGCAATGACCTTTATCTTAGTAATCGCCCAAAAGGAAGAGATTTCAGGATAATTTAGGAAATTAATTTCTTGCTTAATTATATAAATGAGTAATCCCTCACAAATTACCGAGCAATATCTTAACGGGATATTCGACAACTTACAGAAAGAGCAGTTTGCTTTACTGAACGATATAAAAACGGGTTGCGACAAAGAACGAGAAAAAAATGTTTCGAAACAACTTTCTTTTATTAATACGATTAATACAAACATATTAAGACTAAGGAATACGAGAAAAAATGTTTAGATAGTATATAATGGTCGCAAGAACGCATATGATGTATTTACCCAAGATGGGTGGCGGTGCTGTATTTAGGGCAGGTAAAAAACACCCATTTATTCGAGGGCGAGGAGTTGGGTCTTTTTTATTAGACGGCGGTTCAGGAGGACAGAACAGTTATGAAAGTATTGACGATTATGTAGCAACAACAGGAAGAACCATCGGGGGGTCGGGGGTCTCTTCAAGTTTAGCAAAAGTTGGCGGAAAGATTTCGAGTTTAGTAATTAAAAAAGAAAGTAAAAAACCGCCTCGTCAAAATATAAACTTCTCAATTTAGATTTAGACATTTAGTAAAATATGATTTAGGGCAAATCATATTTTTTTATCTTCGTAGATTATATAATAAATGAGCGATAAATTAGTCTTTGACCTCGCACAGGAAATCGAAGGTTCTCCCAACGTCTTCGTCAAGAAGGATTGGTTGAATATTCTCGACAATCAAAACGGTTCGTATTCATCAAATCAGTCCGTAATCGACACTTCTCAGTTGTCTAACTCCAATAAGTATATGTCTTTTAGAGAGGCGTATTTGCTTATGCCCTTGACCCTCACCGTCGGCACAATCCTCCAAGGGTCCGCTGGTGCTTTTGACCCCGATACTGCTGGAACTTCTGCTGATTTTTTTGTCGGTATGAAAAATTGGTATGGTTCTATGATACACTCGATTACTATGGACTACAACGGCACCACTATAATCCAACAGACTCCTTTCTGTAATATGTGGAACTCCTTTAAACTTATGACTTCGTTGTCTTGGGCGGATGTCTCAACACAGGGTTCTATGATTGGGTTTTATCCCGATACACCCGATAGTTGGACTTTTAGCAATGCTGCCTCTGTTGTTGGTTTAGGTGTTGCTAATAATACCAATTATGCGGACACTGGAAGTGCTATAATTGTTTCAACAGCATTTAGCAACGGTCGCAGTGGGAGAGGTAATTTAGGATTTTTAAATCGTCAAACCTACATTAACTATGACGAAGAAGGAAGCAGAGGCACAGCAGACCAATCTACATTTTTATCAAATCAGTCTGCTACAACCCTATATCAGTCATACATTTCTCGCAAAGTTAATGGTGTGAATGCGGGAGCACAGGGCGTTTTACAAATCTCTATCAACGCACAGATTTACTTGAAGCACATTCACTCGTTCTTTATGATGTGCCCCCTATTGAAGGGTGCTTTCCTCAAACTCACTCTCAACTTGAATAACACCACTGCTGAAATCCCCATTGGTGGTGCGGGATTTGATGAATTGGGACTTACCTCTGTTTCCAACGCTGTTGGTGGTGTTTGTCCTTTTATGATTTCTTCTACTGGTGCTAATAATGGAGGTGATGCTGTTTTTTCTGCTGCTACAACAATCAGGGTAAATGTGTCTGTCGGGGCAACTTGTTTAGACAGCACCCTTACAAGTGTCGCTGGAAACTCGGTCGGTCAAGGTTCTTACAGAAACTTATATTTGTATGTCCCTGCTTATACTTTCAACCCTGTATTCGAGCAAGCATACCTATCCTCACCTGTTAAGCAAATCAAATATACCGATATTTACCAATACCAAATTACCAATATTGCCTCTCAGGGACAAATTAACTCTCTACTTACCAACGGTATTGCTTCTATGAAATCGGTTCTTTTAGTTCCGTTTATTACTGCTGGTAATTTGGGACTTCCTTGCCCCGAATATCAGTCGCCTTATGACCCTGCTGGTTGCGGACAAACCGCTCCTTTGGTTGCTCTTACCAATTTCAATGTGGTCGTTTCGGGTCAAAATATGCTCTACAATACTCAGCGTTATTCGTTCGAGGAGTTCTCCCAGCAACTATACGGACAGAATGCCGTTAATGGTGGAATGACTGACGGTCTTACCTCAGGTCTTATTGACTTCTACGCTTTCAAGCAGTCCAATTGTTTTTACTATGTTGATGTGTCGAGAATGCTTCCCGTCGAGGAAAGTGTCCCCAAGTCCGTCCAAATTATCGGACAAAATGCTTCTGCTCGTCCTATTGACCTTTGGTGCTTTATTGAATATGGCGTTGATGTTTCAATTGATATTTTGACGGGTGCGAGAGTTTAGGCGTTATTTTTCGTTAAGAATATCCCCTATTTTTTTCTTTGTAATATGTATAATGGAACGCATAAATATTACAGCGAGCGGTAAGCAATTATCCAAATTGCGAAACGGTCATCGGGTTCGAGTTAAACCTGCTATGAAAGGCGAAGGTATTGGTGTAATTGTTTCCCCCGAAACTTACAACGCATTAACGAAAACATTTAGGAAGGGAAAGGGTGCTGAACTTGCTTTATCTCCGCCTGAAATTATGGCGAATAAAGAAGTTGCCCCCGAAATGGAAGGTCAGGGCATTTTCGGTCCTGCGGTCGATAGATGGTTGGAAAAGAAGGGTTTAAAGAAAGCGATGTATAAAATTGGCGACCAGTTGAAACCTGCTGCGAAAACGGCACTTATCGGTGCTTTGACTGCTGGTGGTGCTTCCCTTGCTGCGTCTAACCCAGCACTCGTCCCGTACATCCCAGGTGGAGTTGCCTCTTTGTCTGCTCTCGGGTTGGACTATTTAGACAATCCCGACTCTTACTTTCAGTCCAACGCTGGCGGAACAAGAGCAAGAAAGGCGAGGTCTATGGTTGGAAGGGTCGCTCAGGATAGGGCGTTGGAAGAACTAAATAGTCGCCTTGGAACTGATATGGGGGCGTTGGATAGAAACGCCATCGCTCAGGCGGTCGCTGATAAGGCGGAGGCAGAAGTCGTAAAGCAAAGATACGATATGTTTGGTTTCCCTGTGAGAGGAAGTGGTTTGTATGCGGGAAGCGGGTTGTATTTATCATCGGGAAGAGGTCTTGGTTTAGGCGTTGGCGGTGAAAGAGGTATTCGAAGACAGGCGGGTTCGGTTGGATTAGGTGGTGCTATGGTCGGTGGTGCTGTCGGTGCGATGCCTCCCGCTTTACAATCACAACCATACGGAGCAAACTTTCAGTGGAGACACACCCTTCCCGTTCAATTTCAATTGAAATAGAAAACATTTTAGGGCAAATCGTTTATTTATTATAAAATTAATTTCTATATTAATTATATAATATGCTGACTAATACGCAAATTAGAGATTTGTCGAAAAGAATGAGTATCCCATTAGCGAATATCATATTTAAAAATGACTTACCAAGGAAGTTCGAGTTCAATAAATCGTATTTTATTAATTTGGACGACGAATATAATACGGACGGAACACTCAATCAGGGGTCGCATTGGACTTGCCTACAAGTAAATAAATATCCAAATGACCTTGTTGAGGCAATTTTTTTCGACCCGTATGGAATAGGGGCACCCGAGGAAGTAAAAAAGGTTTTCAATAAAACGATTGGAACAATTGGACGGCAATTTCCACATAATACGAAGGACGTACAGTCGCTTATGTCGAACGCCTGTGGTTGGTATTGTTTAGCATTCTTACATTATATTAACGCATTCCCAAAGCGAACAAAAAACCTATACGATGATACAGACACATTTCTGTCTTTTTTCGACGACCTTAATAAGCAAGTTGATTTTAAAAAAAACGAATATATACTTAAACAATTTTTCCAAAGTGCCGACCCAAAGTTGCGTAAGGAAATAGATGTTTATGGCGACGGAATTGGTCGCATTATCGAGGAAAATACGCAACCAATCGATTTGACTAAGATTTCTATACAGGGCGGGAAGTAGCAAACTGGGGCGTTGTTTTAGAAACAATCCTAAGGGATTTTAAAACAACTCAATATGCTTTTTTATGAAAAGTTCTCATAAAAAAGTTTCAAAAAAGACGCACCACTTTACGGGTTTCCGTCTTCTCGCTCAACATCAACATTTAACAAATAATTAACACCTACACCTCTTTCGAGATAAATCCAACCCTCCTTCATATAGGTATGGGTCTTTAAATATATCGGCAATTTATCACCGCATAATTCCTGAAACTCTTTGTTGTCCCATTTTCTTCGCTTGTATGATGGCGAGAAATCCAACAAATCCCTCGCCAAATCAAAATCCGCTTTATTGTAAAAGAATGAAACACTTTCACCGTCGATATTTCGCTCGTCATAATACGGGTCATAATTCTTTACACTGTATCCATAATCGCAGTGAGTATCTTCGCCCTTGTGAATAATCACACCATAAACATCTCGGCATATATTACGCTTACCTCTTACGAGTTCAACATATTTGCCGTTTCTAAGAAAGCACTTGCGGGGGTCGGGGTTGGCGGTAGTCGTCATTATATTATAGTATAGAATAGGTGTTGCCTTTAATACATTTAAACAATTTATATATTATTTGTTAATATAAAAATTAAATTACATATCGGTCAAGTCCTCGATTGGTATTTCAATATGTTCGACAGGTTTGGAAGAAGCACCTGACCTAAAACACCTTACCATTTTGCGATTATATTTAGCAAATCTGTCGGGGTCGTAATTGATATATGACGAGCAATCTGTAAAATTAAACATAAAAATCTGTCGAGAATTGGTTTCCCGTATTTTATGAGAAGGTATAATCGTAGTAGGGTAAGCGGTTTTAGAACAGCGTCGAGATTTTAGTTCCCAAGTAGTCCCATCGTCGCTCTCATAATCGAATAGACAAAACCGATTGTTGTATTTCTCCTTTGTATTTAAGACGCTCTCGTCTATCCAATATTGCTTGATAAGTGAAATAGTATCGGTTTCTTTTGCTTCACCGAACTTTAAGTCATTTGCTAAACTGCGGATTTCCATTTATACATTATAACTATATAAAAATCTCCTAAATTAAACGCCTCCTTAATTTAGGGAATATATTATTTAGGTCTAAATATTATATTGGTTAATTATATAATGGATAAGATACGCAAATATATCGCCGACAAAAGAGCAACTCTTAGTGATAGTTCTATAACGACTTATACATCTATTTTGAAAAATCTTTACAAGAAGGTTTTTGCTGACGAAGACTATGACCTTTCCAAGTTCGAAAATAGCGATAAGGTTATTACATTCTTAAAAGATGTAGCACCGAACAAACGAAAAACCATTCTTTCGGCGTTGGTAATTATCACCGATAAAAAGGCGTACAGAGATTTAATGGCGGAAGATGTTAAAGCATACAACAAGGAAATATCGAAACAAATTAAAACTGACGAACAAGAGGAAAGTTGGGTAGGCACACAACAGGTCAGGGAATTATACGATGGGTTGAAGCGTAATGCTGATTTGCTATACAAGAAGAAAACTCACACAATAAGCGACCTACAAGAAATACAAAACTACGTCCTATTGAGCGTTTTAGGAGGCATTTATGTCCCTCCAAGGCGTAGCAAGGATTTCTGCGATTTCAAAATAAAATCGATAGATAAAACCAAAGACAATTTTTTAGACAAAAACAAAATGATTTTCAACTCATTCAAGACTGCTAAGACATACGGCACTCAGGATTTAGAAATACCAACCCAGTTGCGTAATATTTTAAAGAAATGGATTTCGATAAACCCGACAGACTTTTTATTTTTCGATAGTAATTTGAACCCATTATCGAGCGTCAAGTTAAACCAACGCCTCAATAAAGTATTTGATAAGAAGGTCAGCGTCAATCAATTACGCCATACATATTTGACCGACAAGTTTGGAGACACAATCGGGACTAAGAATGCGGTTTCGAATACTATGGAGGATATGGGTTCGTCTGCTGGTATGCTCGACACATATGTAAAAAAATAATATCATAATCGAAAAAATTATTTGATATTATTTAAAGTTTCATCAGGATTTCGCAGTAGTAAATCTTAGGGGTCATTTTTTTCACAGACCATTTTCCGTTCATTACGCAAGCGTCGTATAATTGCTGAACTGACTTTCCTCGTATGCCTTTACGGCGTAATATATTACAAGATATTTGCCCGACAACTTCAACGCCACACCTATCAACAACACTCGATAAATCTCGCTTACGATAAGCGGGGATTTGGTGAGGGAAAGCGGGAGGGTTGAGAGCGGGTTTAACGGGTAAGCGTTTAATAGCGGATTGGCGGTCGGCGAAATAGGGGCGGGGGTCTTCTTCCATTTATATTATAGTATTATATAAAAATTGCCTTTATATGTTAAAACGCCTAAATCCTTTTATACAAATTGTTAGTATATAACAGACCGCATTTAGACCAAAATTAAGATTATATATAGAATTAACTGAAAATTAAGTTAAAAACTGGTTAAAACTTGTTAAACTGTTAAATAAATTAATTTATTTAATCATTTAATAAGAATAATATGATTTTTAAGTTAAAAATCGTATTATTTATGATAAACGCTTAACTTTTATCTAATACTTTATACAAATCATCAAGGATTTCGTCCCGAACTTCTTTTTTAGTGCCGTATATCTCTTTCATTCCCGACAATTTTAACCATTCGCTCGTCGCCATAGAAACAAATGGATACTTTCGATACTCGCTTAAAAACTTTCTCGCTGTTGTCGCATCATAAATCGATAGAATTGGTATGCGTTTTATGTTTGCGTCGTTTTTATGGTTCTTATCCAAAAACCGCTTAAAACTTTTCGGTCCTGTCGTTTGTAATACAAACCTACCTTTCCAAGTATCATATATTTTCATTTTACCCTTTTCGTTTATTTGTTCTTTTATGAACCTCACAAACTCCAACATTATTTCATTTTTCGGCGGTGAGTATAAAACCTCATAGTTGAAACTATCGACGGGTGTGAAAATTATAAACTTATCTTCGTTTCCTCGTATCACTTCGTTCAGGTTTTTATTTACAGGGAACACATCTAAGTCGCATATAAATCCGCCAAAATGATACAAAATGATAAATCTAACAATATCAACTCGCATAATAGGAAAGCGTACAGATTTCCACATATTATAGAACTCGGGATATTTCTTCATTAATGCGTCCGCTTTTTTGTCGTCAAATAGGGTGTATTTATTTGTTATTCGATTAAACATAGTCCCACCTCTAACATAGATAGGAAAATTACTAATTTTTACACCTTCTTTTAATGTTAGAAAAATCTGTGAAACAGGAATGTCGCTCTTTACCATTATATATATTTGTATATATTTTTACCTAAAACTACCTCTCCATATAGAAAACCATTTTTTATTTAAATCTGTGTCCGCCAATAGGTTCGCCTTGGAAATATTCACCAATCCTATTCCTTGATGGTCTCCTGTCGAAACTGTGCTGTGCGGTATTTTTGGCGGTTGAAAAATAATCGCCTTATGCTTCGTAAGGTCAAAAACCAACTTAATTGTAGGACTTATAAAATATTGTTTTTTTCCTTCCTCAGGTAAGTTCCAAATGATAGTTTCGCTTAATCCGCTTATACCACTATCATTATGTATTGCCGATGCGAAATTGAGCGATGCTCCAACGCCCGTCGCACAATGGCGTTCGAGTGGGACATTTGGAAACGCTCCGACATATTCCGCTTTTTTCGCAAGTTCTAATCGATATTTCGCAATATCAGGAGTGTATCGTTTCTCCAACTCATATAGAGCGGAATATGTATAAACCAAATCAAACAAAAAATCGTCGTCGTCGTCCGCTTCGGGTTTTCTCGGTTGATATGTAATCATAGTCCCACCCTGTTTGTTTTTCATACCCTGAAAATATCTTATCATTCCGTCCATCCAATTTTTACCCGTATATCGAGCAGTCGCCAAGTTTTCCCGCTTAAACTTATTCGCTTCATCTTTTTCTTTTTTACTCGCATTCGATTTTGTTAATTTAAATGGTGTGTAAAATGTGTCTTGTTTTACGGGGTAATATTCTACAAACTTGGGAACTAATGCCTCTATGCGTTCAGTCGCCTTTGATATTGCCTTGTCGGTTTTTTCGGTTATATATACAATCATAATTTCGCCTTTGTATGTTATGACGCAACTTTCATCTACATATTTCATTTTTTGTTGTTTAATCTTTTTTTCGTCATAAAAAACAGCGGTGTTTATGAAATCCTCGGGAACTGGTGAAATGTTTTCCAATTCAATATGCGGAAGGTCTATGATTAAACTTTCGCCTCTGTTCGGGTTTTCTCCCCAATATATATCTTTATATTCTTTCTTTTTGTATTGTATTCTGCTTATCTTATCGACTTCATTAAATACTCGTTTTAAAATGGAAGGACTTATTTTTTTACGCTTCCTATCATCTGCTAAACCCGCAAAGAGTTTTCGCATATGTTCTAAGGTCATATTACTACTCGCCATACTATATAATTAAGAACGAAAATAATAAAAAGACGGAAACCCGTAAAGTGGGGCGTTGTTTTTGAAACTTGCCTTAGAGATTTTGAAAACCCTGTTTATATATATTTCGAAAATAACTGAATGAATTAGTTTCGAAAAAGACGCACCACTTTGCTACTTTACGCCATTAAAAATAACAATACCCCGACCCCTTAAAATCGCTCGGCAATTCTTTTATAATAGTTTTTTGAGGAGGGTCTATCGAACCTCCGCTTATTTTTTTCTCATAGCAGACGCAACCGATAATGCCTCCTTATACGAAATGCCTTTATCTTTGGCGACCTTCTTAACAAGAGAAATCCAAGCAGAGCGACCACCTACACCAGCACCCGTCGCCTTATGAAGTGCGGGAGCGATTACTTCCTTACCAAGTTTTGAACCCGCAGCGGAACCAACTACGCCACCAAGACCACCAGTAGCAAGACCAGCGAGACCACCGACAGTCGCAGCGGTCGCAGCAGGAATGCCGTAATCAATTAAATCCGTTGCTAAACCTCCCTTCTTTGCCGTAATATAATCACCAGCATCTCTTCCAAACTTCTCAACCGATTTGGTTGCTTTTTTACCGATTACTTTCTTTCCAATGTTCCTGAAAAAGTTTTCGACATCTTTGGTTTTAATTCTACCACCACACATTTCGCATCGGTCGCACATTCCTTTTATACAATTAACACAGATTTTTTTTTGTGCTAAACCCATTCCCTTAATATCTTCTACTTCCGCTTGTGTTTCTTTATCGCTGAAACCTCTTCCCGAAATCAATACATCTAATTTCCCAGCAAATCCTGTAATACTATTGGCGAACTTACGCAAATACGGCATACCCTCGAATAATTGCTTAGTGTCTTGCTTGATAAACTTGTAGTCTTCCTCTGTACCAATAGAAGACGATTTTAACATACTCAGCAAGTAATCTTGACAGTTGTTGTCCTTCGCTGAATAGGTATAATACTTTTGACCCATTTTGGTTTTATTATTGCTAAAAAGTTGTTCCATAGTGATTGACGGGAGATTTGTAATCATTCGATATTCCGCCTTTTCACCCCTCGCTGGTATGCTTTCGCTTATGATAATAACCTCATTTTTCTCAGTCATAATCTTCTTACCGCTTTCGAGTGTTAAAACGGAGAACAAATGGAAAAGGTCGTCGTAGTCTGCTTTCATTACTCGCTTACCAAACTCGCCTCCACTTACAGCGTTCAATACACCTTTAAGTGCTGGTAAAACGGGGTCTCGACCAATTTCTATTGACTTTATCATTTCGCCTCCGTATTTTTTAAGGATTGCTCTACCTTTTGGTTGATAATCTTTTCTTCCACTCACAACGACGCTCGCAAAATCCTTAGCATCATCATAACCCCGTTTTATAGTTTCTATACCCGATTTTACCCCGCTCTTAACCGCTGTCGCACCTCTCGTAAATGTATTGCGAAGGTCGTCGATAATACCCTTACCCATAGTTTCGTTTAATATATCGTTCGCTCTCTTATATACTACACCTGCTCGTTTATTACTACCGAACTTCATAGATATTTCCCTCGCCATCGCTCGACTACCTAACCCATAATTTTTTACACCGTCTTTGGTTAAATATAACGCAATAATTCTGTATTTATCATCGTCGATTTCTTCTTTTGTCGCATTATTTAATTTATTTCTATCGCTTATAATTTTTCTAAATGCTTCGTCTGTATTAAGGTTGTATAATTCATCGAGCGTAGTCTTAGACATTTTTATTGATTTTAAACTCCTTTTGTATTTGTCGAGTTCAACCCCACCTTTAAATGCTTCTTCTATTACGCCATATTTCGATGCTGTTTTTGGTGCGTCGGGTTTTTTAGGTTGGTCGATTGCGTCGCCAGTTCTTGAATTAATTTCGGTAAATGTCTGTCGCAAATATTCTCCCAGTTTTTTTCTTACATCTAAACTCGTCGAGTATAGTAATCCTGTATATGTCGGGTCATTTCTATCAATCGCTTCTAATTTAAACTTCCAACCTTTAACTCCAACATTATCATATATTTCGCTAAGCATTACCTCACCCAATCGAGTATAACCCTTAATAAGTTGTAGCATATATTCGGGGTCTTCTTGCGAAATATCCAACGCTTCTGTAATAAGTTGGTCGCTTGATTTTTCGGGGTTTGTAATAACCATTTCGGCAAAAAATACAGACCACATTCCACAAAATCCAGCATATTTGTTTCCAAAAATGTCTGCTCCAATTTGCGATTGAATTGACTGAAACCCTGCTGACTTTGGATATTTTGTCGGGCATATATCAATAGGCGGAACAAAGCGAATTGCCCCGAGATATTTTTTCATATCTTTTTCCCAAAATGTTTTAAGGACTTTATTGATAGTAATTTCGCCTTCCGCAGTTATACCTTCACTGAACCCCGATTTCGACCCGTGAGGTTCAAATCTTTCTACTATTCCTTGTTTTGGTCTAAATACAATCATATTAGCGTGTCCCGATTTTGTCGATTTATAATTTACACTTTTGTTTCCAACACTATCTTTCGCCATTTCTTTTGTATATCCTCTTAGTGTAAGTGGTAAGACTATTACTTCTTCGCCTCTTTTTATACAACCCTGTATATGTTCTCCAAATGCTTTTACAAAACTATCTTTAAATATTGGTGTTAATTCTTCGACTTTATTCATATTTTCGTTAGTAAAAACAACAGTTAATCCCGATGATATTCCAGTCCAAACATTTCGACCACTCGCAAGATTGCTGTCCCAAAAGCATTTGTTTCCATATTTAAGTAATAAACCAGCAAAAATAAGATTAAAGAAAAAATTATATGGAGCGAAAAAATCTAAACCCTGTTCCGTCCCAATTTTTACCATTTCGTCCATTCTTTTTTTCAAGTCCTTTATATCGGCGGTTGTCGCAGGTTTCATAGGTTCAGGGAGAACAATATTTTCAGGTGCGGTTGGTGGTGTATCGGGTTCGTCGGGTTCGTCGGGTTCGACAATATTGAGTTTTATGTTAGGTTCAGGTTCGGGCGGTTTCTTTTGTTTCTTTTTCGCTTTCTCGGCATCCTTCGCTTGTTTTAAAGCAAGTTTTTCCTGTTTTGCTTTTTTTATTGATTGGGCGTTTTCTTTGAACCATTCGATATTTTTCGGCAACTTTGTAGGTCGCCCTCTTGATTTTGGTGTAGCGAATGGTATTTTCGGCAATTCATTTGGTTCTGTACTGCTATTAACAGAAATCGCTTTAAATTGTTCTTTTACCTTTTCTTGGTCTGCTCGACTAAATGCTGAGAGCGGGATAGGTGTCGGGTCGTCGCCAATTATAAGCGTTTCGGCGGTCGGTCTTCTGCTAATCTTTACAACGGTTTGTCCGCTTCTTGTCGCCAAATGACGCTCTTGTGTAATTGGATTAACTAAACGAAAACGAACCGCTTTCTTTTTACTTGGTGCTAATTTCTTAGCGAAAAATTGCGGGACAATCATTTCATCTTCGCCTACTTGCTGTATCTTTACCATAGCACTTTCCGCCAACGCTTTTTGTTGTTGTTTCTTTGTTAGTTTTTTTGGTGGAGCATTTGGGTCTTTTGGTTTTCCTTTCGAACCTCTAATCTTCGCCATAAAATCTTTTGCTTCTTGACTTCCTTTTACAAACTTCGGCATATTATATACTTACATTATATAATATTCCATATTACCATAATACATTCCTCGCTAAATTGTTTGGAGAGTATTTGTCCTCTTTCCAATCCCCCTTTATATTCGCACTCCTACGCAAATAATTATTTCTTCTAATGGGGTCATTATGTTTCGTATGGTCTTCGTATCCCATAGACCCGAAATAAACCTTCTTATTAGTTTTTGGGTTTATTATAAAATATTTTTTGTTTTTTTTGTCGCTTAAAAATAAATCAAGTTCAGGTGCGTAATCTTTTAATTTTTTATATGCTTTATCAGGGTCGCTGAAATCTCGCAAACCCTTTCCCTCGAAAGGCGGTAAGTTTTGCTCTCCTTGTATTTCTTGTTTCAGTAAAATCTGTTTGCGTAAATTACTCGGTTTTATTTCGTCAGGAGTAAGCGGAGTATCTTTTGTTATTCGCTTAGTTGGTCGAAATACAGGATAATCTAACCCAGCAATATCTTTCCATTCCTCTTTGAACCATCTTCCAATTCCTTTGTCGATTGGTTTATCTCCCACATATTCACCGCCTCGTTGTTTATATGTCTTTACAATCCAACCCGATTTATATGCGGAAGGTTTTTCGAATACCATATCCGCCTCTTGCTTAACTCGGTCATACAGTTTTGTATCGGCAATCATTCGTATATAATTAAGCATTATTTTTTATTTTCATTTTCGGTCAATTCTATATCTCCTTCTAATACTTCTGCGTCAATATCCCGTTTTACTTTAAGACAACAAATCTCAAACTCTTTACATTTGGATTTATACATCATACTCGCCAATTTAAGAATACAACCGCTTAAAGTAGTTATAAAAGCAACCCAAAAGACTTCACTTAACATATTATAATATACCATTATAATATTTTATTTTTCAACCAAATTGTCAGTTAATTTCGCAAGGTCGCTCATCATAGACCTTTCGCTTTTAGGAATATTTCGCATATTCAACCAGTCAATAAATCTTGTAAAACAACCCATTTATATAGGGTAAGATTTTAAGGTGATATAATATTCGCAAACATAGACCAATAGTAATTTCCATTCCAACCACTACTCGAACCCAAATAAAACTCCATTATAAGTTGAGAGTTGCTGTCTGTTGTAAAATTAACCCAATCATTAAAAACAAATTGAGATGTTCCACTCGCACCACTATTAAAAGTTGAACCACTCCCAGTTTGAGCGACTGGTCTTGATGCGGAATATGTTGTTGGTTGATAAGTTCCATTAGAATTATTAAAATCTACATACATCGCACCATCGTTTTGATAAACATTTGTATATACAATAAAATTAACACTCATTATATACGCCGTATTAGCAGTAAGTCCAGTTTGAAAAGTGTAAATTGCTCCTTGATTTTGAAAACTACCACCGCTTAAACTAAATCCATTAGAACCACTACCATAAAATATTGGACGAGGAATAGCATATGTTGTTCCATTAATAACCAAAGAACTACAATTGAGATTTAATGGTTGAGAAGAAGAAGTTCCAGCAGTAATAGTAAAAGCAGTAGCATTATTAGAACTGATAGTATTTGAACCATAGTAGGTCGTAGTA
>Ga0181348_1000659_pt1 | contig 14997 bp, 13 predicted proteins | sample Su13VDMM110DN_FD_130092 | JGI IMG/M metagenome (GOLD analysis project Ga0181348, IMG submission 130092) | Freshwater viral communities from Lake Michigan, USA - Su13.VD.MM110.D.N | ecosystem: Environmental > Aquatic > Freshwater > Lake | place: USA: Michigan | collected 2013-07-16
GTGTTTTCTAAAAATTCAAATACTGAGTACAATCTTGCTATATTGTATATGGAGGCAACGGTATTAAATGTAATTTTTCCGTTTGAAATTTCATATAAAGTTTTTATGTTACCAATAAATTTATCCCATTTAATTGGCCACCGTATATATTGGTTAGTATCACTATATCCATCAATACTAATTTCAAACTTTAAATTTGAGAATTGTTTTACTAAATTTATAAATTTATCACTGACTACCGCAGCATTGGTATTAATAACTATTTCAAAATTTGTTGTATTTGTGTCTATGCATTTCTGCAAGAAAGTTGTTAATGCGGTCTGTATACTAGGTTCGCCTCCCGATACATAAATTCTTTGAACAGTTTCTAAATCAATTATATCATAATTAGTTTTAGGTGTATATCCAACATCATGTTGAATTAAATTTATTTTAAAATACTCGCGGGCAATTAAATTGCTGGTATATGGATTACAACTTCTGCATAATGTATTACATTCATTATTGAGTCTAATATCATAATCAACTATTTTTTGTTTTGCTATATCATCAATTGATTTTAAATTTAACTTATTAGCCCAATCAATAGTATAAGTTTGGCGTGGACTAATTATCCCAAGATCATCAAGTCGATAACAATACTCACATTCATTAACCCGGGCTCCTGATATCATTTGTAGTTTAATATTATTAATATCTATTACCCTGTCTAGTTTTATTCTGTTATTTTCCATAAAACAACAACTTTTAATCTTATTTTCTTTCTTAAATAGTGACACAAATGGCATGACACATATACTACTATTGTTTGATACTAATTGCCTAGTTGGGTTATTCATTGTGGGATTTATAAAATCCACTGTTGCTATACGCTCAACCCCGTGTGCTAGATTAATAGTTGTATAATAATCATTGATATCGGTGTATGCTGTGGCCGGAATATCAAGTACTGTTATTACAACATCATTAAAATTTATTACATCTCTTAATTCCTGCAATTTGATATCGTATATACTTGTATGATATGCGCCCGGCACCAATACTGTATTATTGTCAAATACCCCATGGTATTTTAAACCACGCATCTGTGCAATATCTTGGGCCAGTACATCAGCATACTCAGTGCCATCACCAATACATATAATAAATTTACTGTTTTGCATGATAGTTACATTCGTCCCAAAATTCCTTCATCTCGGGAAATGTTTTGATAAAACTAGTATTACGTCGTCTATCGTGTTCATTGAAAAAACGATAAAAATCTGCACGTTGTAAGTTAATATATGCCGGATCCAATGTTTGTCCATCTTTCATCCAGTCTATATCTCTACGTAAACGTTGTACCTCATAATCCTTAAATCCATGAAATGGATCTTGGGCTGTTTCTAAGTTAAGTTCCATCCAGTCTGCTACACGTTCTAATATTCCCACATAAACGGGTGGTAGTATTTGTAAACTTTGCCATTTAGGTTGACGTAAAACTGGCGTATCAAACCAAACACGTTGATATGTTGTGCTATGTTGTTTACGTAGATCTAATACCCAAGTTAATAATTTTTGTAATCCTAATACACTAAGATTATTCATGGTAATAATAAATGTTAAACTATTACGATGCGGGATTTCTGTTAGAAATCGATCTACATTATTATCTAACTTAGAAGTATTAAGCCCATGCCGTATATATTCAGCGTGGGCAGGAATGCCCGAATCTAAACTAACATACTGCATGAAGTGTTCAATTTGCGTATTACATAAATTTTTAACATAGCCAAGATATTTTTCCATTAACACATCCTCAACACTAAAATTACTAGTGACATCTAGATGTAGTTCTGGATTGGGTAAGGCCAACACATAATCAAATACCTTATAGGTATTTTTATCCATTAATGGCTCGCCGCCGGTCATACGGAAGTGTTTTAGTTTTGGATATAGTATTGGCCACCATTCCCAAAATGCATCTACATATGGGTTGTCGTGAGAGTGAGGTATAGGGCGATTCCGGCCAACAAAATGACCGGGATCATTATGAGTAGTAGATGTCGGATACCCACCAAATTTATCAACTTCTTGCATCCAGCTTGAACTAAATTGAGGACTGCAATAACTACATTTAAGATTACAGACATGATTAAAGTTAACTTCAACGTACGACGGAATAATATCATCTTCTTCTCCTGTTGACTTTTTAATGGCCTCGTAATCACTTGCAGCCCAAGGTTCTCCCGATCTATAATGTCTATCGCTTAAATTACCATTGGACTCCATGTTCCAACAATAACTACACTCCGGTGGTTTTTCATTCTTAAGCATAATAATACGTTGTTTCTTTTTATGCTCGGTATTATGCAATGCACTGGGATTATCTTTTAATGCTGTGGCATCAATTTGATGTAACGGGGGATGGTAACAACTATTATTAAGACCTGTGGGTAAGTGTAGGCTCACCTGTTTCCATTTGGCGAGACAAAGTGCAGGACCAAGATTTTCCTTCATAAATTCTGCACTGGCCATAAAATCTGATTTATTTGTCATTGGGCGTGATCAATTACTTTACAATCAAAAAGTTTATTCATTCTCTCACCATTGGCCCTTTATTTTTAAACTGACTCTTATAATGATGTTTGAAAAACTTACTTGCTGTCGCATCCATATCCACAATTGGTAGACCTAATTTATTGCGTAGAATATTACCAAGTTCAATGGACTGGTATACGTCGTGATCTTTATATTCATTCCACTTGTCTGTCAAGTATGTAAAGTTTTGCACTTGTTTATAGTCCCAATTGGTCAACATCGTTAAGCGAGTTCCTAACCGTGCACCATATATGGCCCAAAAACCATTGGGATTGTCAACTCCAACTGTTTGCCAAATACATAAATTATCGTAGTTACGATTATTAATACGTTTTTCAAACTCCATTAGACTTGGTTTAACACCCCGATCCAAACACATTTTAACACCCTCACGAAATCCAGCACGCCAGGCCTGGAATGGAGTTGCATCTGGATATGTTGTGCTATAGCAATCAGCCATGGACCAGTAGTTAGGATAAAAACAAAACTCTACATCATTGGCTGCGGCACCATCGCTTGCCTCATGTGTACGCATATTATTAATAAAGTCTTTGGTCCACAAACTCATTCCACCATTACCGTACATTAATCCATTAATGGAGTTGCGGGCTTTCCAGCGAAAGACACAAGACTTATTGGTATCATTGAGAGTTAACTGTAAATTGAAAAATGCCGGGTCCGGTATATTGTCACCATCAATAAGAACAAAACGATCTGTGTCACTTGCGGCCGCTGCTGCTTTATGGGCAGCATCACTCCCGTTAACTCCATCTACACGTTTAGCCCATGGGATCATATTTTGAATCTTGATCCAGAATTCTTCTTTTTTGGGTTCATCGTATGTCAGATGAATAACATCTAAATCGGCAATATTAATTATTTCTTGCATAATATTCTATATCTGAATATATCTCATGGGATTCAATTATTAATCCAGCATACCCCTTTACTGTTGCATATCCAATTTGGGATTTGCGTAATCTCACTTGATATTTTGGGTCAGTTGTGGTTTTTTCTAGTTTACCATCAACTATGTGATATAAATGATAATCCATATATGTTGCTCGATCAACTATAATGTACCGTGTAGTATCCGGATGATCTTGCATCGTACATAGATAAATTTCGCCATCATCATTATAATGTAATCGATGTTCCGGTATCGGGATAATGACTGGTTTAATTAAGGCTGCAATTTCAGCTAGAAACTCTGGACTCATAATATTTTATTAATTCCTGTGTTGCATATTCTTTTGCATGATAATGTACCGGGTGATATTGATTTAAATTATTGATACGTATCATATCACCATCACGTTCGTTCATTACTGTTTCCATCCAACTATAAAGATCACTCCACCCATTAAATCCTGGTTTCATATGCACAAAGTTTAAAAAATCCATGCTTGGCATTGTGCAGGTTTCTTCGCCAATCATTAAGGCTGCAAGAGCATATAACACGTCGGTACTAGGCTCTTCCTCAATACATTTTTTAAGACTACCACGCACACGACTCCAGTCTTGCTGTATAAATTGTGCAGCCTGGAAAAAATCATGTGCTTCCTGACTATATCTAAAATACATTAACCCGTTATATACATCGGGCAAATGGTTTTCGTCGAATAATTCTCTATATTTTCGTACAGGGCTACGAACATCTCTAAAGTTTCTAGCACCGGTGCTTAAACAAATATTCTTTAATCTAAACGCAGTCCACCAATGGTCAATACTACGAGTAAACAATAGATCACTTTCTAACTTTATAGTTTCTTTAAATGGTGTGAGCGAAAAGACTTGGTATTCATTTGCAAACTTCTGTTGGATATTTATCTTGTTTTGATCGTTTGATATTGTAATAATATAATCAAATGTATCTTTATGTTTTTGCTCTACTGTTGCTTGAGTTTGTGCATCTACTAGAACTGCATATTTGTTATTCTTTTGCGTAACTTTAATATTAAGACATTGCAGATAGGCAAGATCAAGATAGTTAACTGTTTTAGTATTTTGAGCAAAGGTCACAAAACCTTGTTGTTCTTTATGATTCACAAATGTCCTGCACTATTGTCTCAAACTCTTTACTTTGTAGATATTTTTTATCCATTAGATGTATGCATTGATGTGGTATAACTATTGCACGATTGACTGTGCGTATATGTAAAAAATTATCAGTAATTGTAGGAATTGATTCAATTTTTTCCTCTATCGTAAACATACTCCACGGGATGCCTTGATCTTGATTAATAGTATTGCCATTTATAATAATGTTGGCAATCGCAAACGCATAATCATTTCGAAAATTACCTTCACGTATATTATATAGAGCTTTATAGTAATTATAATTTCGTTGTATACGGCCCACTAAATTAAAAAACATGTTGGCACGCTCTGTTTTTCTAAATAGTACCACTGTGGCCCAAATAAAAGGTACACTAGTTTCCCCCATTAGCTCATGGCTGCATCCATTGACCGTTTGATTATGGTGCATAAGCCTATAATCAAAATTAGTATCAAATAATGTTAATAGACTTTGATCTAATACCAAGTAATCGGTATCCACTAGAATTGTTTCCTCATACGGGCTCAGATCATATGCTAAGTACCGACCAAAGTTTCTCCAGATTACTTCTTGATCATTTGCCATTCTAAAATTATTACCGGTATTCTCTATGTAAATAATCTTATCATAAGCAAATTTAGGATTGGCGGTTTGATCAGTTATTAGCGTAACAGGTAAATGTAATTTATGGGCAATTAATCTACTGGTGTTATCTGCTATACCAACATAATCAACATCGGTATTAAATGCAAAGACTACAACCCCCTTAGACTTTGCGGATTTTTTTAAGTTCAGCATGTTGTTGGTGCCAGGTATTCATTATCTGTTGATAATGTTGCTGTGCTGTAATTAAAAAGACCTGTATATTGATTTGAATTGGATTTTGATATGTATCTTCTAAATACAACTCATCAACAGGCCAAGTTGAAACAAATGCCAATAACTCCGGGGTCACTTTAAATAATCCCCCATTATGTGCAAAGTGTAAATCCGTTTGGATTTTTTCTCGGAGTATACGCTTATTAATTTGATAATCGGTTGCCCGTTTAATTTCAGATATTAGTTTTTCAAGTTCGCTCATATAATAAAAGGTGTAGATAATTAGTATACTATTCTACAACTTAAACGTCAACCTAATAGAAATATTTAACTAACAGTAACGTTACCCATGCTGCGGCAGATAGGTTTGTTGATTCCGGATAAACGATATCAATTTGATGATTTTATGTCACCTTGACTATAGTTTACCCTTAATGTCATTTATTTCCAATCTTAATTCTTTAATGGCTTCGATTAATAACGGAACCAACTTTTCATAATAGATTGTTAAATATTTGTCATCGATTGGGGCTGGTACTACAATTTCTGGTAGCACGTTCTGTACATCTTGTGCCGATACTCCAACTTCTCTTTTAACGGTATAACCTAAATCTTGTGCTGTTTGGTTTGCTTCATAATAGAACCCGGTTAATTGGTCCACCTTGTCAAGAGCATTTTCAATTTTACCCAAACGAGTTTTTAGTCTATCATCTGAATAATAGGCTGTGATATTATTTGTTGCACGGATCTCTCCCACATTGCCCGACGCTGCTGTTCCAACACCAAGGCTTGTATATTGAACCGACGCACTTGAATTTGCGCTGATCGTAACTGCTCCAGTTGCTGAGCTAACTGTAATACCAGTTCCGGCTGTTAGATTGGATACGGTGGCTGCTGTGTTTAGTGTGCCACCTAGAGATACCACAGATCCGTTGATAGTAATATTACTATGTGTCAAGGCTGAGTTTGGAATAAGACTAAAATTAGTTCCATCAAATGTTGGGCTTGCACCAGCTGCCACCGATTGATTTAATGTATAGTTACCAGCATAAGTTAAGGTGTTGGTTCCGTTGTTTATTCCGGTACCACCAAATGCTGGAGCAATTATATTACCCCTCCAGGTGCCGGAACTTAATAGTCCAACACCAGTCAATGCTAATGCTGTTGTCAAATTTGGTTGCGTTCCGGTACTTAAATTACCAATCAAGGTAGCACCAGTATTACCAATGATATTGGCTTGGATAGTATTTGCTAATATGGTACCAGCATAAAGTGTTACCACATTACTTGTTAATCCAATATTTGAAGTTGTGGCTGCAAGGGTAGTAAATATTCCGGTACTTGCTCCAATATTACCAATTGGTGTATAATTAATAGAACTAAAACTCGCACTCCCCCCAATTGTGGCAATTTCGGATCCATTATAAGTTGCATATCCAGTTAAAGAGGTATTGCCATTTGTACTTAAATTGTATACATTACCTAAAGTGGTAATATTTGGTTGCGATGTGGTTAGTATGGTTCCGCTAAATCCGGATGTTGCAGAAATTCCACCAGTGGATGCAACAGCTGATGCTGTTACAGTTGTGGCATTTATATTCACTGCTGTTACGTTACCACTTACATCTCCTTGCAACGGTCCAATAATTGAAGAAGCTGTTATGGCTCCAGCAACCACGGTAGTTGCAGTTAATTGTACTGCAACTACACCACCGGTTGCATCCCGTTCTACTAGAGAATTAGGTGTTGCTTGAACATTTTGGGTGCCTATTCCCCAAAGTGGGGAATTATCTGTTTTAAAGTTGATCCCTGCTCTGATAAGCGGAAAGCCAGATAAATTAGAATTAAAGGTATCCTTACTAATAATAGCATAGGGTTGACCCGCAAATTGAATTTGTATAACGGCGCGGCTAGCAGTAATAGATGAACTGTCTGCCATCAACACCGGAAACAAACCGGCACCCGCTACTTCGAGGGGAGCCGGAGGTCCAACCAAAACCCATGCATTGTCACCATTCCAAACTTTAAGTTGTCCATTTGTTTTATCAAACCAAAGATCACCACCAAGTGTACTTAAATCCCCGGGCGGACTTACAAAAGGGGCGGCCGTGGCTCCTGTTGAAATTTTCCAAGTTGTCCCAGACCAGACTCTTAGAATATTGTTTGTTGTGTCCCACCATAATTGCCCACTAAGTGGGTTTGGAGGGCCGGAACTGAAGGCAAAATTTTCCAATAGTTTAATAAAATTTTCATTAATAAACTGACCATAACCAGCATAGTCTCTTCCAACTAAGACTAAACTAGAATTGTCGGTATCGATTTTTCCATCAGACAATCCGCCTGGTACTAACGTTTCGCCATTGGTTAAGTTAAGTGTATAAGCCATATTTTATATTAAACCATTTTTCGTATATAACATAACGCCCAATAAGGAGGACGATTTTCATGCACTTGATCATCACCAATTGGTAATGTATCACTGGTAATATTTATTGAATGTATATGATTACCTATTGGTTCTAAAGAGACCAGAGTTGATACATTACTTGTGGTAAAGATAGCCCCTTGTGTACCACCACTAACCAGTGGTGATCTAAACGCGCCCGCCACTGTGGGGTCAATTATCGCCCCTCTGGTTCCATGTTGATGTCCGGGATCATTTAATGTGTGATTATGGCCACCTGCTGTAACTGTGTTTCCATTTATTGTAAATGAATGTGCATGTGATGGCAGTTGTGTTGAATCAAGCAGAACACTATTAAGACCGCCATAAGCATTAACATTGTATGCAGCACCGGCACCAACTATAAACCTATCACGCAAATCTGGTGTAGAATTTGTACCGTCACATAATTGCCACCCATTGGGAATATTACCTACTAATCCACCCCACATAACAATTATACCAGCTGGCAACATTGAATGTACAAATGCTGTGGTTGCTAAAGAGGTATTACTAGTGGCCACTAGTTGTGTTGTGGTTGTTGCCGACGTTAAACTTACACCATTGGCAGCAACATTGCTTAATACTACATTACTAATATTTGCTCCGGTGATGCGAGCATTTCCAGTTGAAAAGTTTGTTCCGGATAAGTTAACAAATGTACCTATCGCATTTGTAGTTGATCCGCTAGATATAACCAAATTGGCCACACTAAGATCAGTGAAGGTGCCGGTTGTAGCGGAAAATGTTGTTATCCCTGTTATATTACCACTGGCAAAACTAACATTGCTTGATATTAAATTACCGGCGGTTATATTATTTGATGATATGCTTGATATAGTTGATATTGTTGCTGTTAGATTTGATATTCCAATTAAATTACCACCGGTAATTTGCACAGTGGTTGCTGCTAATGTACCGGCTGAGGTAAAGACTGTATTTAAGTTGGTAATACCAATTAATGTACCACCAGTTACTGTGATGTTTCCAGAATACAAATTTGTAATATTGGATGTAATGGTCGTTAGATTTGACAATCCAGTTATACTTCCCCCAGTTACTTGTGCATTGGCTGTTACAAAATTAGTAATGTTTGCTGCTGTTGCAGTTAAACTTGTAGTGGATACAACGCCAATCAATGTTCCGGCGTTGACTGTGGTCGCTACTATGTTACCATTGACGTTGCCGGTCAGTGTACCACGCAAAGTTGTTGCCACCACATTACCTGTTACATTCCCAAAAAGTCTACCTGTTACATCTCCAACAATGTTTGTAGTTAATGTTGGGTTGGATATGAGATTACTTAGCGTAAGACCTGCATTGATAACCGGGAAACCAGTTATTGCAGTTGCCGGAGTAAATGTTGCATCTTTATTAAAGGTTGCCACAATAGTATTGCCAAATTGGATTTGGATTATATCGTGTGTTACGCCATTTGTAATGCCATCATTTACGGTATTTGGTATTGCACCACTAATGCCCTGCTGCTTGGTATATTGCGGTCCAATTAATTTAAACGAACCACTATCATATAATGAGGTTTGGTTTGTATTGGTATTAAACCAAATATCACCATTTTTTGACTGCGCTGGTTGGACGCTTGCATTTGTAATACCTGCTACCGGCAAATATCCCTGATTAGTGAATACATTTAAAGTTTGGTTACTTTTATTAAACCACAGTTGTCCTTGTATATTGGTTCCTTGGGGGGTTGAATTTGATGCAAAATTTTCCAGGAGATATACCAAATTCTGATTCAGAATTGTTCCATACCCCACGTAATTTGGGCCCGGGAGGCTTAAACCGGTTGCTGAAGCATCTAAGAAGCCATCTGCAATAGTAGCTAATATTGATCCGTCACTTTTTGTAATCGTAAAGGGCATATGTTATTCTCTTTATACTATACTTAGCTAAAACTGCTTATTTTAAATCTCTATCACTTTTTCTTTTATACAAACTTACCCAGCATTTTGTAGCGTAGCTTTTTGACACTACTACCCCAACTATCATAAAGCCAGAAATCCAAATAATAGTGCTTGGGAGTGAAATTAATGCAAATTTCTTCCCGCGAACTAATTTAGTGCCGTTATTGAATGCCCAAGTAATGTATTTTGACCATAAAGAATCATTGCGTTTCATGTTTGGTACAACAATTTTAGATCCTAAAACTTGATACCCGCGTCTAAATGTTTCTCCCCACCAGGTATTATGTAAATATGTTTCGCACCACTCAATTAAGTCAAATTTGTCTCGCTGTGACCATATTTGTTTGTGGGCAAGAGCAGATGAAATAACGCAGCATCCACCACCGCTATCACCACCGCTGAAGACAGTGACAGTGCCGCCGCCACCTTCTGTGTTAGTAGCAGCCGGTGCGGTTGCTGTGGAATATGCTATCATTGCAGGTATTGTTGGATATCCCCACGCTATCTCAACCGCACCATCAGCACCACTTCCGCCTGCCGAATACACGCCGGCTGGCGCACTACCACCACCACCACCAGCTCCGGGTGCAGTACCAGCTGTTCCATCTGGTACAGCTAAACTTGAGCTGCCACCTGGTCCAAAAGCAGAGTCGCCGCCGGCACCACCTGTGTCGGCTGGACTAGCATCCTGTCCCGGTAATCCTCCCGGTAATCCTCCTGCTCCTCCTACTGCCATAATTATTCCTTAAACTATTTCTGTAGATTCTAAATCCATTAGCATGGCGTAAATTTTGCCAACTGCCTTTGGATGATTGTCGGTTTTTAATCCCTGAACTATATCTGCTACGTATTTTTTATAAAATGCCTCCCAATACGTAACATCTGCACCGTGTATTGGATGAATTTTCTTTAATAATCTTTCGGACCTAACATAGTAATCAACTACTTGTTCTTCGCTTAAATTTGCCCGCAAATTTTGCAGTAATAAAACATCTGCATTATCAAATGGATTACTATTGTATTCGATTGCATTATATATTAAACAGATGTCAATTCGACTCAACAACGTGGTGACACAAAAATTAACTTGATTTTGATCCTCACATGATTGACATGCTGCTTTCTCTTTTAAATACTCTTGAATTGTCATTCCCATTATTTATTCTCCTATGCATTTTGAAATTAATTTGCCCAACTCAGACACCAGCTTAAACATAATAAATATTGCAATTAAAGCCAATCCCTTACCAAATCCCGGGGCTGTTTTACTTGGGCCAAACCAACGCTGCCATACTCCCACTGCTTTACATATGGGAATACCAGCAGCAGTTATCATCTTACCGGTTAAGCTGCCTTTTTCTTTCTTACCCATTACAAAAGCCATTTCTTCGGCCCACGGTGTAGCAATATCTTGTGCCCACGAAATTGACCAATTTCGTGCGGCTACACTAAATTCTTCTGCAGACATCCACGGCATCATCTTGGGTCCTTGACCACTCATCCAGTCAACTACAATTTCTGCCCAGGCGCGATATCCATTATATATATCTGGATTAGTTTCTAATAGTTTAGCCCCAAACGCCTGATCGGCTAGATATATATCTTTATCCATTAATCCAAGTTCGTATAATTTAGTACAAATAATTTTGCAACCACCACCACCACCACCACTCACCACTGTCAGTACACTATATCCGCCGGTGCCGCCGATACCCCCACCTGCGGTTAATGAGCCGAGACTACCAGAAATTGAAGTTGAAGCGCCGGTGCCACCAGATGGTGCTTGAGATGTTTCGCCAATGATTGCTGCACCCGGACCACCTCCACCAATTTGGATTTTAATTGTTTCTCGCGGTTTAACCTTCATAGTTCGCTCTACCAGGTATCCCGAAGATCCACCTCCACCCCCACCACTGCCCGGACCAAATGCCGTACCACCCCCACCTCCACCCCCACCTGCTGCTAAGTTAACTGTAATTTCGTGTATTCCTGCAGGGACTTTCCAGGTATAAGATTGTGGACAAATCCAATATGTAATTCCGCTGCTTGGATAAAATTGCTGCCATTTTCCGTTATGTTTTACATATCCTGCTGTTATATCATGCCATGCACTATCATATTTGACCGACGGGATGAGTATCTCTTCCCAAGCTCCATTTCTCTTAACAAATATGCCACGTTCAAACGATGCCATAGATTATCCTATAGTGAACCAAAAATCGCCTTCGTTTCCGGCTGCATTATTTGTACTGGAAATTTGACTTGCTACATTTCCTGGTAATCCGGTAGCAACAGTATAATTAAATTTGTTACTTAATATAGCAGATGTTACAAATGCAGTGGTTGCAATATTTGTAGTATTGTCTCCGGCAATAGGTGTAGCTGACCGCGGATATACATTACCTGCTAAGTTTGTTGTAAAGACAGGAGCAACAATATTAGCTTTTATCACAGTGGCATTGAGCAAATTTGTGGCTGCTTCTGCTTTATTGGTATCAAGCTGAGTTTGATAATCTTGTTTCATTATGTATGCACGGGTATCAACGTATTGTGCCGATGCAGCCAATGCATTATTTGATGATGGTGCTACCAACGGAATTGTCACAGTCCCTGTAAAATATGGATTATGTGATGATGCTAATGTTGGTAATACCGAACTAATATAGCCAATATTTGATACTACATTGGCTAAGTTTGCTGTAAGGGTATTATTAACAGTTGTTAAATTTGCCGATACATTTGCAACATTAGCGTTAATTGCACTATACACAGCATTAAGATTAGCATTAGTTGATGCCACAACCACTGCTATATTAGAAAAGTAGTCTTGTCGTAATTGGTCAACTGATGTGTTAAGTTCGCCGGTTAATACTCCAATCTCTGTAAGAGTAGTAGCCAATGTTGTATCTATATATCCCTTGGTTGCAATGCCTTTAGCCGATATAGGATCCCCTACTATATATCCCAATCCGCTAGATCCATCTATTACCAATGCTTTGGTGTTTCCAGTTATTGGTAAATTTACATAAGTTTCAATATTTCCCGATAAATGTTTGTTTTGTAATACCAACGAATTACTAGTAAATCTAATGTTTGCGTTGGTTAATACTAAATTGCCGGTTACAGCAATATCTTGTGCAAACGTCTGATTAATATCTCGGCGAGCAAAAGAGCTTGATGGTAAGTTTTCAAATAATAAACTATTTGATGCGGTTCCGATAAATTTATTATAACTTGGTAAATTAATGCCAGGACTAATGTTACTAAATCCAGCAATTGCGTTTCCCGGAGTAAATGCAATATTGCTGGTAATTGACATCAAATTACCTTTGGAGTACTGATTTACCACCAATTGGCTAACAGACAAACTATCTGTTATAGTCTCAACTATGCTGCCACTCTTACCTTGCGATGCAGTTGTTGCGGGACCAATAATAAACCAAGCAGAACCAGTCCACGTGTTTAGTTGTTTATTTGTTGTATCCCACCACTGGTCACCAATATTTGTTGCTGTGGGTGCGGCATTTGCAACAATGCGACCATCAACTTGTATAAAAGTTGACCCATCGTATACCTTTAGTAGACTATAACCGGTGTCCCACCACAATGTTCCTGCGAGCGGAAGAGTAGCAGTTACACTTGTAGTTGGTGGGTTATTATCTGCAAAATTTTCTAGTAGCCTAACAAAGTTTTCATTTTGAACTTCACCAAACCCGGTATAGTTACGTCCGATTAAAGTTAATCCGGTTGTAGTATCAGAAGTACCATCTAGTAATGCACCAGATGGCATTGTTGGGGTTACTAGGGCACTACCGTCAGTTTTATTAATATTGTAGCTCATGGTATTATCCGGTTGAACTTAAGTTAGTTAAGGTTTGAATGCGTACTGTATAATCAATTTGAATAAGTCTGTTCAGAGCTTTTTGTACTGGGTGAAATACCACATGAGTTAATACCAAACCAGTGGATGTTAGTCCTGTTGTGTTATCAGTACTGCGACCACGTAATCCTAATTCATCAAATACATATTCACCATTAATTGTTTGGCTATTGTCAAACAGTGCCTGACCACTTGGCTCACCATAATCTAATAGACAGCTAACTAATATGTCTGTATAAACGGTGCCCGGGATATGTGTTACTGACATTTTATTATTGACCGGATCTGGGTTAGCAATTGCAGTATCATCAACAATTTTACTATATGTTGGGTTATATAAATTTGTATTTTGTCCCACGGTATTAGTGGGAAGATATGTAATTATACCAGTTGGATCAACCGATGTTCCTCCATTACCAAATGTCATTTCATAGATAAAGTTTTGACTTTTATTTGCGATAGAATTTGCTAATGCAACTGAAAAATTTTCGTAGTGAATTGCATTGGGTTTGTCAATAAAAACTTCCCCTGTTACAGGATCATGTATTTTGATATGACCTCTTAGGTAAATTCCAGATGATTCGTCTGGGCGTTTTTGTGTATTTTCCACTACTTGTTCCTTATCTGATTGTTGATTTTTATCTGATTGTTGATTCATATCAATATTTATCCTGGTGTATATCCTGGTGATGCTTTCAAAAATATGGCTTGTGCTGTAACGCTGTTTACTAGCCCTGTTCCATCTGATGGGGTTGATCCGCCTAATGTGTACCAAGCATTTGCTTTTGTTAATTGTGTATTTGCTGTTACTGTTACATTACCCGCAGAATTAACAGTACCAAGTATAGTTGGTTGCCCACTTACGTTGGCAGAATTTATTGCATTATTAATTCTAATAGTATTGCCACTTAAATTGGTTACAGTACCACTTATTTTAATAACTGCTATATTTGTTGCAGATACCACATTGCCCAATACTTTTAAGTTTGCAGACACCACAGCATTACCAAAACGTTGCGTTATGTAATCACCAATATTGGCTGTAATATTAGATGTTACCTGCAATTTCAACGATACGTTTCCGGTTGATGTATATGTTACGTTAGCAGAACCAATGTTGCTTTGGTATGATGCAGAATATGGAATCTCTTGCGTTATTCCCGAATCAACCACACGAGAATTTGCAGTATGCACACTACTTGGGCTGGTACCATTTACTGCACGTCGAACACGGCCCAATGAGTTAACATTTATTAATTGAAGATTTGCTGAAATATTTGCAAAAGTTTGA
>Ga0181348_1000665_pt1 | contig 14947 bp, 30 predicted proteins | sample Su13VDMM110DN_FD_130092 | JGI IMG/M metagenome (GOLD analysis project Ga0181348, IMG submission 130092) | Freshwater viral communities from Lake Michigan, USA - Su13.VD.MM110.D.N | ecosystem: Environmental > Aquatic > Freshwater > Lake | place: USA: Michigan | collected 2013-07-16
CTGAACTGGAGGGCCAATGACCGAGGTCCGACGTAAACCAATCGAAACCGAAGACACAGATGGCAACCCTGTCATCACCTTCACCGAAGACCACACTATTCGCGACATCCTCCGCTACATACTGTCCACAGGCGTGGACGCAGAGGAACTGTACGATCACATCAACGATCCAGAGTTGCTGGATGAACTGGCGGGCGGGGAATGATCGTACAACTTATCACCATCGCGGCCATCATCCTTGTGGCCTATGCGGCGTTCTTTGTGGTCACCATCACGGCTATAGCGTCGTTGCCACCTGACATGACCGGGCTGGCGGTACCATTGGGGATCACGGCGGGGATCGTGGTGCTGGGGGGCGGGCTTTTGCTATGAACGCACGGCAGAGTGACGAGAAAATCCTGACCATGCTGGCGCTTAGGATGTCGCGGCCCCCGGCCTATGTGGCAAAGAAGCTTAACCTTTCAAAGGATTATGTGGCCAAGACGTGCCGGGCGATCCGGGATGCCGACCTGATGTACAGCAAGGAAGAAAAGAAAAGAATATTGTTGCACTACCCACAAATCTGAGATAAGAATAGTGAACGTAACCCAACCAAGGAGACTACCATGAACGCTTCTGACATCCTGCGCGAGATCACCCGCTTGGAAAAGCTGTTGGCCAACAAGGGCTTCACCGCCCCCAAGATCGAAATCTCGGTCGGCTTCTCGACCCGTGAACTGACCTCCAACATTTCATACAAGGCTGGCGGTTCTTCCGAATACAAGTTCATCCACGTTGAGGCCCTTGACGGCTTTGAGAGCGTGATCCAAGACACCGAGGATTACATCAACGGCCTGAAGTCGGTGGCGGAAATCCAGCGCGATGCCTTTGTGGCGTCCGTGGGCCGCTTGATCGACCAAGGCCGCGACATCGGCATCGAAGTGGATTTCCTGAACCCGTTGGTCGATATGATGGGCAAGCTGTCCCACAACATCCTTGAAGTGGAGGCGTAAGGTGCGGGTCGAGGTTCCCAAAAGCCTAAGCGATGAAATGTATCTGGAATACCTCGCCGCACAAAGGGCCGTTAAGGCGGCGTTGGACAGGTACAGGATGTCCGACGCCATTGCCTTCTATACCATCCTGCGGGGCGCTGGGATAAACCTGAACGACCGGGTGATCATTCGGAAGGGCAGCACGGAGGTTGAAGGCATCCTTGTTGGCACCAGAAAGTTTGCCAAGATCAGGAAGGGTGGGAAGCCAAGCAAATACCATTGGCACATCGACGCCCCCTACACCGTCGAGAAAATAAAACTGATCCAGCAAGAAGAAGGAAGGGGCCGTTAGGCCCCTTTTTTTACATCCGGCTGAAGGGGAAGAAGAACATGTTCCCCGGCATCTCATCCGATACCAATGGGCGTGACCCCTCTGGGAGGAATTCCAGACGCTTGCGGACCTCCACCGGGACCGACACGGTCTTGCTGCTTTTCTTGCCCGAGATCGCCCGGCTGCACTCTGGACCGATCTTAATCGCGAACCCGGTGCTTGACAGATAGAAGTCAATCTTGTCGCCGTCTTCGCTGATACCATAGGGTAGGGCCACCATGACAGCCTTGGAGTAATTCCGCAGGGCGAAGCTTTGACGCTTTGGCCGCCCGGTGCGCTTGTTTGCCAATGCGTCTGCTTGACTGATCTTTTTGACTAAAACTAAATCTTCCATGTGGGGATGCTCCATCAGCGTTGTGGGTTCTACACAGATAGGCGGTTAACGCTTGTATGTAAACACCCAAAAAGTTGATAAGTATGGTACCATTTGGAAAAGGGTTGCTGGGACGCTATTTCCTGATTTAAAATAGTCATTTTATATATATATATCATATATATATATATATTTATATATAGTAGAAGAGTAGGAGTAGCGTCTCTCTTAAGGCTGTTCTTGGTTATTGATTATTTAAAGTGGTTTTGGGTGGGGGTGATATGGGGCGGTTTTTGTATAGAGAATATATATTATATAAAGGGGACGCTACTTTGCACTCCTACCTACTACAAATGGCAACGATATCAATGATATGCGTGGTATCGAAAACGGGACTTTACCAAAGTAAAAAGCCCCACAGGGGGGCTTTTCGGCTTCATATTGGGTCAGCACCTATGGCCTACTTGAGGCCTTTGGGCTTGATGGTGATGCGTTCGACCAAGATCGCCTTTTTGCAGCTTTCGATCTGGTCCTCGGTCAGCAGGGCCGAAAGCAGCTTGTTGTCCACGCGCTTTTGCTCGGACAGGGCAAGGATCACGTCGCAGGTGACGCCGATGTGGCGTTCGATACCCGAAGCTTTGATCTGGGCCTTGATGGCGTCCAGAGCGGCGACGGCGTCATCGGCTGCGGCCTTGGCGGCTGCGAATTGGTCGGCGAGGGAGATGGAAGATTGGAAGGACATGGTAGTCTCCTGTGGTTGGTTGGTTTCGATGTACTATGTTTAGTCGATGCTTTCGTACGATGCAAGAGAAAAATGTGCCCAGATGACATTTTTTTTGTTGCCCCCGCCGAACGGCCTGATATGGTGCCGGGACCAGCCACGGAGATGACCATGATCAACAAGAAAAAGGGTGCCGAGTTTTGGGTGCTGTTCCCGGCGACGGGGCAGCGGTTCCCGATCCGTTACACCCACACCCTCGACCAGTACGAGGTGGCCCTGCCCAATGGTACAATCTATGGCGGCATCTATCTGTCCGACCTGAAGCGGGCGCTGAAGGCGGATTTCAACAAAAATGCAAAGGTGGTGATGAATGCTGTGGAGTGATGAAGTTTTGAAAGAAAACAGCCACGAGATGAAGCGTCTGTGGCTGGCGGGGACGATTGCAGCGGGGATGCTAACCGAGGATCACTTGGCTTGGGATGATGTACCCTTCGAGGCCGTGGAACTGGCCGACAAGCTTTTGGCGGAACTAGCGAAGAATAATCGGTGGGAGAAGAAGACATGAACTGGCTTATGGAAAAACTGTTTGGCCGGAAGGTTGTTGTTTTGGAGTGGCGCGACACGCTTCCCCCCGAACAGCAGGAAATGTACGATGAACAACTGGAAATCCAGCAAGAGCTTGGCATGGAACGGGGCGACAACGTCCAAAACTGGCTGCGTTTGCACCAGATCATGCTAGACCACGAAAACCGTATCAAAGCCTTGGAGGGCAAGAAATGAAGGACGATACCGAAGCGGGTGCGCCAGAGGGCCTCTACAGCGTCAAGATGGCACCGCCTAGCCCAACCCATGCCGATGGGGCAGATCGCGCTGCTGACCGCCTCTGGCTGGCGGGCATGGCCATGCAGGCGCTGATCCGGGATGACCGGGACATGTACAGCATCGCGCACCAGAGCTTCGCCATGGCCGATGCAATGCTGGAGGTCGAGGAAAATGCTTAATGGGTTGGGAGGCAGGAGGTTGCCTGTTTCAAGGCTGGCTAAAAAGGTTAACCCCGACCCAAATGGCAATCGACAGCAACGCCGGGCTGCCAAGAAAATTGTTCGGAAGGCCACAAAATAGTTGTTGCACCGTACGATGAAGTGCGTTATGAAGGGTTATGGCCGCCGTGGTGGCGGCCTACAACCACGGAGACTGACATGTCACACAACCAAGTCATCATCGGAAAGTCGGAAGACGTTGCGGCGGAATATGGCGTTCAGAACGATGGGGGGCCGTTCACGGTCCTCGTAATTCGGGATGGTAAGATCGCCATCGTGGACGAATGGAACGATCTCGAAAGCGCCAAAATAAATTATGAATGGGGCGCACCCGATACCTGTGACAACACCTTCGCCTACCAGCAAGTCTAACCAACCGGGGGGCTGCGGCCCCCCACCCAACCACAGGAGGCCATCATGGCATTTGCCCCTTACATCAATGCCCACCGCCGCGCCGATCAGGGCGAGGTTCTGGGCTGTTTCCGCGAGAAAGACCACGGCCTGACGTTCGAGTACGCCAAGCGTACCGACGCGCTGTTCCCCGATGACTTCCGCCCAGAGTTTCCGCACGTCGTGTTCGTGGGCCATGGCGAGGTCAGGCTGGCCAACGTCAAGAAAACCGTCCTGACCATGCTGGTCGATGAGGACTGGATCGACAAGTGGCACATCCGCAGCCACCGCGAATACTAAAAATAGTTGTTGACCCCGTGTGCGTCGTACGTTACGCGGGGTTATCGACCAACCCAACCACATGGAGACTGACATGAAAAACTACCAGACCCCCACGACCGAGACGTACACCGCGTTGGAAACAGCGTTCGGGCACTTCAACGCCGAACTGTTCGGCAAGCGCCTGCCCCCGGTCATGTTCACACTGACCCGCCGCACTGGTGCCCACGGCTATTTCCATGCCGAGCAATTCAAACACCGCGACGGCGACCAGACCCACGAGATCGCCCTGAACCCGAACACGATGGACCGCGACATCCGAGCCGTGCTGTCCACGCTTGTCCACGAGATGACCCACTTGGAACAGCAAGAATACGGCACCCCGTCCAAGGGCGGCCACCACAACATGGAATGGGCACGGATGATGACGGCGGTCGGCCTGACCCCCACAGACACCGGGGTCGAGGGCGGCAAGATGACTGGGCGCAAGGTCACGCACATGATCGACGAAGGCGGCCCGTTCGACGTGGCACTGGAAGGCTTGGGGCCGGATTTTGATATCCCCTACTTCACCCAGCCCCGCGCCAAAGCCGAGAAGAAGCGCGACCTGTCCAAGGTCAAGCACACCTGCCCATCCTGCGGGTTCAAGGCGTGGGCCAAGGCTGGGGCCAACCTGATGTGCGGCGACTGTCAGGAACACATGGAAGGGGAGGAGGTGTGATGGCCGACCATCGTATGTACTGTTGGCACTGCAAAGCAGAGCTTATCTGGGGCGGAGATCACGAAATTGAAGAGGAAGATGGCAGCGATTACGACATGATCACTAACCTCTCCTGCCCAAAGTGCGAATCCTACGTCGAGGTGTATCACAAGCGAGAGGAGGTGTGATGCCCGCCGATCTGGTGGCGTTCATGCGGTGGATCGGCCTGGTGGAAGTGGCAGCACCACCGAAGCCGCCGATCAACTGGGCGGGCACATGGTACAAGGATTGCGAAATCCCATTTTGATGTTATGGTGACCACACTCTCTGCTTGGCGTAACCGCCCAACTGCCCCTGCCCGAAACGGTGGGGGCTTTTTTATTTCAAAACCCACAAAATAGTTGTTGACAGGGTGATTCGTACGATGTAAAAAGAGTTCAGGAAGAAGAAACCAACCACAGGAGACTGACATGACCAAGTTCGCCCACGCCCCCGCCCGCTCGACCACCCGCTTCTGCTCATGGTGCGGCCCTTACGCCCTCGCCGCCGTTGCTGGCATCACCTATGACGCGGCCTATGACACCTGCCTCCAAGTTACTGGCAAGCCCGTCGTGAAGGGGCTGACAGTGTACCACCTCCAAAAGGGGCTGGCAGCCCGTGGGGTGCAGTACACCCGCTTGTCGATGACCGAAACCCGCAAGCCCGCCGAAGGTTGGCGCTTGGGCGAACCGATGACCCTGACCCAGTGGTACAAGCAGCGCCCTGACAAGCAGGCGACCTACGTCGTGAACGTCACAGGCCACTACGTCGTGGTGCGCGGCACCCGCGTGATCGACAACCAGCAGCCCGTTTGGCAGGCGTTTGCAGACCGCAAAAAGCACAAGCGGTCGCTCGTGGAAAACGTCATCCAGATCGCCTGACCCCAGAGTTCAGCGGCCCTGCGGGGCCGTTGTGATCTGAGATCAACCAACCACATGGAGACTGATATGTACGACGTTTATGGTGTGACCTGCTACAGCTATGAAGAGGCCTGCATGGTCGCGGGCATCGAAACCCCAGCCCAACTGGAAGCCGAGGAAGCATGGTACGCCATGCGGGCCGAGGTCGAAAGCCTGCGCCACCCGGTTGAGGTCCAGTGGTGCATCTGCGTTCGCAACACCCGCAAGGCAGCGTATGACCTCGACGATTTTATTCCGTTCTAAGTTAAAATAGTTGTTGACCCCCTTGATCGTACGATGTATCAAGGGGGTACCGAAACCAACCACCTTGGAGACTGACATGACCCGTGGCACCTTTATCGAAAACGAAGTGAAGTACGAAGCCGCCATCGAACGCAACATCCGCGCCAATGCGTCCAAGACGCGCCACGCCAAGTGGATCGCCAGCGCCGATGGCAAGCGCATTGATGCGTTCCTGTTTCAGTATGGCGAGTTCCAACACACGAACACCCACCACCCGGTGGTCAGGGCATCGCTGGGCGACTTCTACACCGCTATGCGCGACAACGTGCTGGAATGGGGCGGCCTGACCGAAGCCCAGACCCGTGCTGTGATCGGCATGATCACCCGCGCCGAGGCCCGTGTTGCTGGCTTTGCAGCCAAGCGGTCGGCAGAGGCCGCTGGGTCGAACTGGATCGGCACCGTGGGTGAGCGCCGCGACTTCACCGTCACCATCCGCCACATCCACACCATGGAGGGTCTGTATGGCACCTCGTTCCTGCACATCCTGAACGACGCGCAGGGCAACGTGGTGATCTACAAGGGCACCAAGTGCCTCGGCGACAAGGGCGAGACACTGACCGTCAAGGCCACCGTCAAAGAGCATGGTGAACGTGACGGCGTGAAGCAGACCAAGATCGCCCGTCCCGCCTGACAGGTGGGGGCTTCGGCCCCCATCTATCATTTCTGCGCTGGCGGTGTTATATAGGTGGTATCCGATCCATTAGAGGGGTGCTACCTATGCCCGCAGGCCGTCCACCGCTACCGTTTGACCAAGATATCGCGGATCAAATCCTAGAGGCCATCTCATCCGGGACTGGCCTCGTTACCTTTTTAAAGTCAAGCGAAGAGCTTCCGTCCTACCCTACCGTAATGCGCTGGATTAGGGCGAACCCCGAATTTGCTGCAAGCTACGCGCAGGCGCGGGAGGACATGGCCGACGCCGATGCGGACAAGATCGCGGACGTTGCCCAGTCGGTCATAGACGGCGGCCTAGACCCCAACGCGGCCCGGGTTGCCATAGACGCATACAAGTGGTCGGCTGGCAAGCGGCGTCCCCGGCGGTACGGCGAAAAGCTTGAGGTCGAGAACACGGGCACGGTGCAGGTCACGCACACGCTTGACGTGTCGAACCTGACATTGGAACAGCTAGACGCCCTAGAGGCGGCCTTGGGCAATGGGTAAGGTTTACGTCATCACCGATGTGCATGGCAGGCTTGACCCACTGAAAAGGCTATTGGCGCAGGTGCCAGACGACGGCCAGCTTGTGTTCCTCGGCGACTACGTTGATCGCGGCAGCGAGAGCCGGGAGGTCGTAGCACTTGTGCGTTCGATCCCCGGCGCGATCTGCCTGCGCGGAAACCATGAGGACATGCTGTGCGACTTCAACCGCCTATGGCTGGACAACGGTGGTGCCAGCACGATCCTGTCCTATCGGCACCCGCTGACGGGCGATCTGGACGCCAAGGCGCTGGACAGCGACGCCCGGTGGTTTCGCGACCTACCCCGGTGGCACGAGGACGTACGGCGCGTGTATGTACATGCTGGCGTACATCCGGCGTATGATTTGGCCGCCCAGCCCGAGGCCTACACCCAATGGTATCGATATCCCGAGGGCCATGACGAAGGCTACCGTGGCAAGATGGTGGTGCATGGCCACACGCCCGGGGTTTTTGAAGGGCGCAACCGTGTCTGCCTAGATGCAGGCCCCAAGCGCATGTGCTGCGGCGTGTTTGATGACGATGGGTTGGTGGAACTGCTATGGGCGTGATCACGCTGCCGCGTCCAGTTGATCGCACGGGCACCTTGAAGGCCATTGAAAAGCGCAAGTGCGAGATGTCGCTGGCCGAATTTGTCAAGGCTGCGTGGGTGGTGATCGAACCCGGCCAGCCCTACGCCCACGGGTGGCACATTGACTACATCTGCGCCCACCTTGAGGCGATCACCGACGGCATCCTAAACGACGATGGCACGTTCTATAATCGCCTCTTGGTCAACGTGCCGCCGGGCACCATGAAATCCTTGCTGATCGGCGTGTTCTGGCCCGCTTGGGAATGGGGGCCGCGCAATAAGCCCAACATGCGCTACGTCTGCGCGTCGCACAGCTTGGAGCTTGCAATCCGCGACAGCCTGCGGATGCGGCGCTTAGTGACCGACGAATGGTATCAGGGCCATTGGGGCGACCGGGTTACCATTACTGGCGACCAGAACGCGAAGGCAAAGTTCGAAACCATGGCCACGGGATCGCGGCAGGCTTGCGCCTTCACGGGCATCACGGGTTATCGGGGCGACCGGGTGATCATCGACGACCCCTTGAGCGTGGACGATGCCAACAGCGACGCCAAGCGTGAGGGTGTGGTCACGTTGTTCAAGGAAGCCGTGACCAGCCGCCTGAACAACCCTGACGAAAGCGCCATCGTGGTGGTGATGCAGCGCCTGCATGAGCGTGACGTGTCCGGCGTCATCCTCGAAAACGAAATGGGCTACGACCACATCATGCTGCCCATGCGGTTCGATCCGGCCCGTGCCTGCGTGACCCGGCTGGGCTATGCCGACCCCCGCGAGGAAGACGGCGAACTTCTATTTCCCGACCGCTTCCCCGAGCATGTGGTGGACCGCGACGAAGCCGCCATGGGGCCGTATGCAACCGCTGGGCAGTATGCCCAAAGCCCCGAACCCCGTGGTGGCGGGATCATCAAGGATGCGTGGTGGAAGCTGTGGGACAAGGGAGAATACCCGCCCATCGAATTCATTGTGGCGTCGCTGGACACCGCCTATACCACCAAGGCCGAGAACGACCCCAGCGCCCTGACCGTGTGGGGCGTGTTCAGCGCATCCGGCGAACAGGCATCGACGCGCATGGTGGATCGGTACGGGCGGACCATTGATGGGGCGTCGGCAACCCAGTCCGAGGCGCTGGGCGCAACCGCCAAGGTCATGCTGATGTACGCATGGCAGGATCATCTGGACATCGGCGATCTGGTGGTCAAGGTCGAGGAAATCTGCACCCGGATGAAGGTGGACCTGCTGTTGATCGAAAACAAGGCTGCGGGGCACAGCGTGGCGCAGGAACTGCGGCGCGTGTTTAACCACAGCCGCTTTGGGATGCAGATGTACGACCCCAAGACCCTCGACAAGGTGGCGCGCCTGTACTCCATCCAGCACCTGTTCAGCGAGGGCCTGATCTATGCCCCCAACAGGGACTGGGCCGAGATGGTGATCCGGCAGACCGCATCTTTCCCCCGTGGTGCCCACGACGATCTGGTTGACACCGTCAGCATGGGGTTGAAACACCTGCGCGATGTGGGTATGCTCACAAGAGCGCCGGAGCGGTTGGCCGATATTGAAGACAGTCGCGTCTTTCATGGCAACCAAAACGCGCCATTGTACAATGCCTGATGGAGGGATCATGGATAGGATTAATGGTCTGACAAACGCCCTAGCTGAGTTTGTTACCGAATACTGCGATACGCACGACCTGACGTTCACCGAGGCGATGAACGCCCTGTCGCATTTGTTTGTCATCTATGGCTTCGCGCTTAAGGCCGAAGGCGTCACCGACGACGACATGGAGGCGTCACTGAAGCACTGCATAGATCAGGACATCAAAGCCATACGGGGGATGCGCGATGCCCAAGAAACTTAATGCCACCGTGGAGCCTTTTGGCAAAGGTAAGTGGACAGTGCATGTCATTGACCGTGACACCGAGCAAGAGTTTGACCTTGTCGTTGAAGCTGAAACCGAAAAAGAAGCGGCCTTTGACGCGATGGAGATCGTAAATGAGCAATGATATCAAGATGGTAGCAGAAACCCTCGCCACCTACATGGGCCAGATGGTCAACGAGGACCAGCTTGCCCCGCCGGACGTGCTGATGGGCGGCATCCGCGCCTGCATCGCGTTCTGGGGTGGCTGCGTTCCCGATGGGAACCGCGTCGAGGCAATGAACGTTCTGCGGCAGGCGTTGAACGAGGAATTGGACCACATGGTCCGTGGCATGGCCAACGGCATGGTCCCAGCGTGAAGGTCGTTTATGGCAGCCCCAAGACCGTTATGACCATTGGCATGGCGATGATTGGGGACATGCCAACACCTTTCATTGGGTTTGTGGACAAGGCCAAGGTGGAGGACAGCCCGCTGTTTGCCGCTGGGTCTGACGCTTCCGCCATGATTGAGAAGGTTGACGCCCTTGGGGGCGTCATCATCTACATCGAAAACCCTGACGCCGCCGAGCGTCTTACCAACCACCTGATGCACCTGTTTGACAACGCCGCCGAAAGCGACTGGGGTGACATCGAACAATCCGAGGCAGAACTGCAATGATCCTAAACCCGTGGAAGCGCATCACTGAATTGGAAGACCAGATCGCCGATATGCTGGACCAGATGATGGACTACGACATTGAGATCGGCGGCCTCTGCGATGCGCTTGAAGAGATTGCCGCCGAGGAACGCCCCACCAGCAACGCCACTGTCCGGCGCATGGGGCGGATCGCACGGACGGCCCTTGCCGCAGACTATGGCTGACGAAAAGCAGAGAGCCATATGGCGGAAGGCGTCTCTAAAGTACGTTGCAAAAAACCGTGAACTTGTCTTGGCGCGGAACAGGGAAGCCAAGCGCAAGAAGGCAGAGGAAGACCCAGAGTGGCGCGACGAGGTCAACTTCAAGAAGCGCGGCAAGGGGATGGGGTTTACGAAGAAGCAATGGGACAAGATGTTTGACGAACAGGGGCGCGTCTGCGCTATATGCTGGTCCGACGACCCGAAGCACAAAAAGGGCTGGCAGCTTGACCACTGCCACAAAACCAAGGTGGTCAGGTTTATATTATGCACACACTGCAACAGGGGCCTGAGCGGCTTTCGGGATAACCCAGAACTTCTTCGCCGCGCCGCCGCTGCGCTGGAAGAGTTCAACCAGAGGAGACAAGACGATGGCTAAGTGGAGCGAGAAGATGATGGCAGAAGGTGGCAGCGCGGCAGCCCAACCGATGGGTCTTTGCGGTGGGGCAAATCAGCGCTTGGGGTCGGTGGCGTATGACATGGAAACGGATCGCATGAAGAAAGCGATCCAAGACATCATTGACGACAGCAAGAACCGTGAAATACAAGATCGCCAAGACGAATTGCACGGCGATCCGGCGGATCACGTCTGGGTGGATGAACCGCCATGCCCCACCTGCAAGGACGGTGTGTGCCAGTGCGGGCCGGACGAAGAAGACTGGCTGGATGACATTGAAGAAGACGAAGAGTGGATCAAGGTCACCGTTCAACCTGCTTATTATGACCTGTTCGTTGTCCTACAAAAAGCGTTGTATCAAGCCCAAGACGGCAAAGGCGCAGAGCGCCACGGCAACGGCCTGTCGTTCACGGAGCAACCCGCCCTGACCATCACCCGCGCCGTAGGGCTGGGCTTCCCGCTGGGTCAGGCCATGAAGAAAATCCAAGAAAGCCAGCGCATGGACACGGATGCGGCCAAGCGCGAACTGCTTGGGGCGGTCAACTATCTGGCGGCTGCGGTGCTGTTTCTGGATGAGTAATGACAAGGGTGGCCGTGCCTGATACAATGGCACGGCCATTACCTTGAAAGGGACCACCTATGTCTGGCTTGAACCCCAACATCCGCATCCTTGGCGACAGCCAGCCCGACGAATTGGGCGACATGGATGTCCAGATTGAACAGGACGGCGAGGGTGTTGATGTCCCAGAAATGGACGAAAACGGTGCAATCCTAAAGATCGACCACGGCGATGGGTCCATCACCCTGTCGCTGGACGGCAAGCCTATTGCGGACGCCGAAGATGCCGAGGGCCAGCCCGAAGGCTGGTTCGACAACCTGTCCAGCAAGATTGACGACAGCGAACTGGCGCGGATCGCGGAAGACCTCCTGCGTGGTGTCGCCGACGACCTTGAGAGCCGCACCGAGTGGATTGACGACCGCGCGCAGGGCATCAAGCTTCTGGGCCTGAAGATCGAAATCCCTGGCCTGCAAGGCACGGGCGATGGCGCGCCGATTGAGGGCATGTCCAAGGTCCGGCACCCGTTGCTGCAAGAGGCCGTGTTGCGCTTTCAGGCCAACGCACGGTCAGAGCTTCTTCCCACCGATGGCCCCGTCAAAATCCGCGACGATGCGAATGGCACAACCACGCAGCGCGATGACCTTGCCAATGCGTTCGAGAAGGACATGAACCACTTCCTGACCGCCACTGCCCGCGAATATTACCCCGACACCGACCGCATGTTGCTACTGCTGGGCTTCGGTGGCACCTCGTTCAAGAAGGTGTTCTTCTGCCCGCTGCGGAACCGTCCGGCCAGCGACAGCGTGGATGCGGACAACCTGATCGTCAACAACAGCGCCACCGACCTGTCCACCGCGATGCGGATCACGCACCGCGTGATGCTCAAGCCGTCTACGGTCAAGCGCCTGCAAATCCTTGGGGTCTACCGCGACATCGACCTATCCACCCCGATGGAAGTCATGCCCGATGCCGCCGCAGAGGCCAAGGCGTCCCAGCAAGGCATCACCACCACGTCCGCCAACCCAGAAGACCGTGACCGCGAGATTTACGAAATCTATTGCGAACTGGACATCAAAAAGTTTGAACACAAGTTCAAGGGCAAGGTCACGGGGCTGGAAATCCCATACCGTGTGACCATTGACGTGTCGTCCCGCGAAATCCTGTCCATCACCCGCAACTACGACCAGCCCGACAACGGGATGCTGCCGGAAGCCCGCACCACTTTCGTCAAGTACACGTTCGTGCCGGGCTTGGGCTTCTACGACATCGGCCTTCTGCATATCCTCGGCAATACCACCAACGCCATCACCGCCGCGTGGCGGGAACTTCTGGACGCTGGCATGTACGCCAACTTCCCCGGCTTCCTGATCAGCGACGTTGGGGCGCGTCAGAACACCAACATCTTCCGCGTACCGCCTGGCGGTGGGGCGCAGGTCAAGACGGGCGGCCAGAAGATCGGCGATGCCATCATGCCGCTGCCCTACAAGGAGCCGTCTGGTGCCTTGATGTCTCTGGTGGAGAACATGTCGCAGACCGGGATGCGCGTGGGCGGCACCAGCGAAGCACAGGTAGGTGAGGGCCGTGCCGATGCGCCAGTTGGCACCACGCTGGCCATGATCGAACAGGCCACCAAGATTATGAACGCGGTCCACAAACGTATGCACAGCGCACAGGCCGAAGAGTTCTCGTTGCTGGTGCAATGCTTCCGCGAACACCCCGAAAGCTTCTGGGAGCGCAACCGCAAGCCCACCATTGTGTGGAACGAGGAACTGTTCCTGCAAGCCCTGACCGATGTGGAACTGGTGCCGCAGGCCGACCCCAACACATCTTCGCACAGCCAGCGCCTGATGAAGGTCATGGCGCTCAAGCAATTGCAGTCGGCCAACCCCAGCCTGTACGACGAGATCGCCATTGACAAGGCCGCCCTGCGCGCCATTGGCTGGTCAAACCCTGAGCAGTTCCTCAAGCCGGAAGACCAGCGCAATCAGCCATCGCCCGAACTGCTCAAGGGCATGGAAGACCTCAAGATCGACCATCAGCGCGCTGACGCCGACACGATGCGCGCGCAGGCCGCCATGATCAAGGCGCAGCAACCCGCAACTCCCACTGGTGTGGCTGGCCCCGCTGGCAAAGACCCGCAGGAACTCCAGATCAAGATGATGGCCGAGCAGAACAAGGCCAAGCAGATGGAACTGTCGGCCCGCCGCGACATGGCCAACGACGAGAACCGCGATCTTGACCGCGAGAAAGACCTGCAAGCCAAGCAGATGGACATGGACCGCGACCAGATGAACGATGCGGTTCGGATGCAGCACGAACGCGACATGCAGCAACGCGACCACGCCGCCGATGCTGTCAAACTGGCCATGCAGGTTCAAAGAGGTAAGAAGTGATGGACAAGGCGGCACGGGCGGCACTGTTGACGGCCAAGGGTATGGATAAAAAACTTTTGCACCAAGATGGGCCTTTGTCGATCTACAAACAATACGGCGATACCTATATTGCAGAGCATAACGGCCAGAAGGTTGGGGAGATGAACCTTTCTTCCCGCGCTCCATACGCCACAAGGGTTGAGGTGCATCCAAACTTTAGACGTATGGGTATTGCATCAAAATTGTATGATGTAGCTGAAAACGATATTGGGCGAAAAATGATGCCAAGCCCTCTTGGGCTTTCCGATGACGCCACTAAAATGTGGAAGAAGCGACTAAATAATTACGATGACATGGGGCAAAGGGCCGACATTGTCCGCGAGGCCGTCAACGTAGGCCGAGCGGCAGGCGTGGGTAAAAGCGCCGCTGATAGGATGATGCCGTTTGGGTATGATCCAGAAACCGAAAAAGTCAAAGGCTATTCAAAAGGCGGCGCACTGGAGTTCGCCCGCCACGTTGAGGCCGTGAACCGCGCTGGTGGCCAGATCGCCCCGTCCAAATATCTGCCCAACGTCCCCCGCGCCGTCCATGCTGGTGGTGGCAAGGTGGCGTTCATGCAGGGCAACCACCCCGATGTGCCGGACGTGGTTTATCATGGGACAAACAGTGATTTCACGGCGTTTCGGCCAGAAGGCATCCACTGGTTTACAAGCGACAAGATGGATGCTGCCGATTACAAGCCAAAGCGGATTGTTGAGGCGCACCTGTCACTCAAGAACCCAGCCGATCTTGACGCACCAAAGATCAAATCCGTTCTGAGAAAGAATGGCTTTGACCCTGAGAACCTGTACGACCTGACCCAAGACGGCGACAAGGTGAAGGCGCTTTTATCTTCCCTTGGCCACGATGGGATGATGGTGTCTCGCCCAGATGTCGATAAGGGCGTGATGCACTACGCCGCCTTTCACCCCCACCAGATCAAAAGCGCCATAGGCAACCAAGGCACGTTCGACCCCAACGACCCCGACATCACCAAGGC
>Ga0181348_1000667_pt1 | contig 14928 bp, 6 predicted proteins | sample Su13VDMM110DN_FD_130092 | JGI IMG/M metagenome (GOLD analysis project Ga0181348, IMG submission 130092) | Freshwater viral communities from Lake Michigan, USA - Su13.VD.MM110.D.N | ecosystem: Environmental > Aquatic > Freshwater > Lake | place: USA: Michigan | collected 2013-07-16
ATGTTAAAATTAGAAAACTCAACAAGTCCGCCACCGCTACCGATTCTTCCGCCACCACCGCCTCCACCAAGCATGCCACCGGATTCCAATTCTTTTGGTAAAGCGTGATAAATAATACATGGCCGCACTAACCAGAATCTACTCCGATATCGACTTCACATTTACCAAGAAACCGGTAACGAATGATGTCGCTTTGAGTTTTGATACTCAGTCAGTTATTCGTTCTGTCCGTAATCTATTGTTAACTAGGCACTATGAAAGGCCTTTTAATCCAGACTTAGGTTCAAATATTGACGCTTTATTGTTTGAAATAGTTTCTCCTTTAACGTCTACCAGTTTGGAAAGAGAAATTCAAAACGTCATAGAAAACTATGAGCCAAGAGCAAAAGTAGATAGTATTGTAGTATCTGCACAGCCAGATTATAATGCATACAATGTTACTATAACATTTTACATAGAAAATGCTACATTACCAACCACAGTAACACTCCTTTTAGAGAGAAACAGATAAAATGGCAGGAGCTAATTCAAATATTCAGATAACAGATTTGGATTTTAATACAATTAAAACCAACCTGAAACGATATCTACAATCACAAGATACACTAAAGGACTATAACTATGAAGGTTCTGCACTTTCTACTCTTTTAGATATTCTTGCTTATAATACTCAATACAATGCTTACTATTTGAACATGGTGGCCAATGAGATGTTCTTGGACTCAGCTATTCAACGCCAGTCAGTAGTATCTCAGGCCAAGTTGTTGAATTATACTCCTACATCGGCATCGGCTCCATCTGCAACAATTAACTTAAAGATTAATCAAGTTACAGATTTGGCTGTAACCTTACCAAAATTCACCAATTTTATTTCAGAAGCCATTGATGGTGTCAACTATCGTTTTGTAACAGTAATAGACACTACTGTAAATACCAATACGGTTAATCAGACAGCCACATTCTCAAATCTGACAATTAAACAAGGTGAGCCAGTCGATCTTACATTTAATTATGATGCAACTCAAAATCCTTCAAAAACTTTTGAGATGCCAGATTCTACAATCGATACTTCAACACTAACTGTAGTCGTTCAACAAAGCACTTCAAATTCATATTCAGAAGTATATTCATTAGCAGAAGCGTATTTGCAATTAGATTCTTCTTCTGCTGTATATTTCTTGCAAGAAGGTCCAAATGGTAATTATCAAATTTACTTTGGTGACGGTGTTTTAGGTAAATCATTAACTGATGGTAATCAAGTAGTTGTTTCATATATTACAACAAGTAGTACAGCCGCTTATGGTGCCAATAACTTTGTTTTAATGGACACGATTGCAGGTTATTCAAATACAGTTATTACACCAGTCACATCAACAACTCAAGGATCAGATAAAGAAACACTTGATTCTATTCGTTACACAGCACCAAAAGCATATTCTGCACAAGGTCGTGCAGTAACAAAAGAAGATTATATCTATCAAATTCAAAATAATGCTGGTTTAATTCCAATTGAAGCAGTAAACGTATGGGGTGGAGAGGAAAACGATCCTCCTGTATATGGTACTGTTCTTGTTGCCATTAAACCAAGAGGTGGTTATGTATTGACAGAAACACAAAAACGTATTGTTGAAACTGAAATCATTAAACCTATTAGTGTTTTAACTGTTGTGCCGAGAATAGTGGATGTTGATTATACCTATTTAAAAATTACTTCAAATATATTATACACACCAAGATTGACAACCTATTCAGCAACACAACTAGAAAATCAAGTGTTGGGTGCTATTCAATCATTTGGATCTAGTACATTAAATACATTCAATTCAACATTTAAATTATCTTCTTTAATATCTACTGTACAATCGGTAAGTCCTTCATTTATTACAAATGATGCATCAATTATTTTACAAAAACGATTTGTTCCAGATTTATTAAACTCAACAACTTATAATTTTAATTTTGATACATCTTTAAAGAAAGATATCTATTCTGGCAGTATAACGGCAAGTCCAACATTCCAATATAGAGATTCTAAAAACAATAACATTGTTAGAGAAGTTGTTTATTTGGAAGAAACACCAGCATCTACATCAATAATTGATTCAATTTCAATTGTAAATCCTGGATTTAATTATACAACAACACCAACTGTTACTATTGTTGGTGATGGTTCTGGTGCTACTGCTACCGCCACGGTTATTAATGGCCAAGTTGTTAGTATTGAAATTACAAATGCAGGTTCAAACTATACTCAAGCGTTAGTTCAAATTACGGGTGGCGGAGGTTCGTTAGCCTCTGCATATGCCGTATTAGCAGGAAACATAGGCACATTGAGAACGTATTATTATAACAATGGTGTAAAAACTGTTTTGGATCCTACTGCCGGAACTGTTAATTATGGCACAGGTATTGTGACATTAACTGCTTTTAATCCAGTTCAAATAAACAATACAACCGGTGTTTTAAGTATTCAAGCCACACCAGTATCAACAATTATATCTTCTAGCAGAGATAAGATTGTCACACTTGATTCAACTGATCCCGATTCAGTTAATATAAACATTACTGCTAAAATATAATGTCTTTAAGTAAAAAAACTTCAGTACAAATTGCTCAACAACTTCCCGAATTTGTTCGGGACGATAGCAATTATCAAAATTTTGTACTTTTCTTAGAGGCATACTATGAGTGGTTGGAAACTCAATATACAGCTAATGCCAATAGTACCATTGTTAGTACCACCAGTCAAGGTATAACTTACGGTTCAAAGAATATTTTAAATTATGTTGATGTTGATGAAACACTTGATGAATTTGTTCAATATTTTCTTAATGATTTTCTTCCATATATTCCTGTTGAAATATCCACAGACAAAAGAAAATTATTAAAAATATCAAAACAGTTCTATCAATCAAAAGGTACTGAAAACTCCTATAAATTTTTATTTAAAGTTTTATATGATGCAAATCTAGAACTTTTTAATACCAATGATGCTGTGTTAAGAGCATCTGATGGTAAATGGATTGTACCAAAATATTTAAGAATTGAATCCACAGATTTGAATTGGCTTTTATCCGAAGGATTTAAAATTTTTGGTGAAACCAGTAAATCGTATGCTGTAGTTGATTATGTCAAAATTGCTGGTGAACGAATAGAATTATACATTTCAAATATTCAAAGACAATTTACAGCTGGAGAAAATATTACAGTTGTTGATAATAATAATTTAGAAGTTTATTTTTATAACAATGAAATTTATGTACAAAACCAAGGTTATGAAATACCTGCAGGTGCGGTAACATTAACTGAAAAAATTGTTGGCACAGTTTCAGCAATTACACTCAACCCTAATTATAAAGGTTTGTTCTATAATACTGGCGATCCAGTTGTTGCTTATGGAGGGTTAGATCCAAATAAAGCAAATCCAGTAGGTCTTTCTGCGGAAGTTGGTGACACAAATCTTGGTAGTCTGGCAACACTAGTTGTTGTTAATCCTTCTCACGGTTATAGATTACCACCAAACACTCTAATATCAATTACTGGTGGTGGAGGTAGTAATGCTGCAGCACAAATATCATTGCTAGACGAAAGTAAATTTGCAAATCTTACACTAATAACAAGTAATACATTAGGTGCAGTGGCCAATGTGTGGATTGGTAATTCCACTATTGCTCAAACTTATACAACGTTTGCTGTTGCTGCAAATACAAACTCGACCTTAGCAAATACATTAACTTTCCAAACTTTTGTAGTAGCACCAATTGGGTCAGTACAAATTACCAATCCAGGAAGAAATTATTCTGGTGCACCGTCAATTTCATCACAGTCAAATTATACAACTGATTTTGGCACCGACAATTTTAGTTTTCTTGGCATATTACAACCAATTCAAATTCAAAACGGTGGTGTTAATTATGGCAATTCAAATACAATTACAATTGTGGGAGGTACAGGATTTGGTGCGTATGCAAATATAGTAGTTAACTCAGCCGGATCAATCATATCAGCAAATTACAGGTTTGCAATATCAGACACAGCAAATAATGCATATCCTTTAGGTGGACTTGGTTATGAACCTAATTATTTACCCACAGTAAATGTATCTTCTATTTCAGGTTCAGATGCGTCTTTAATAATTCCTGGCGTAATGGCAGTAGGCGCAACATTTTCTCCAACAACAGATACAATTGGTTCAATAGAAACAATTAACATTATTGATGGTGGTGAAGATTATGTTTTTACACCAAACCTATCATTAAAAGTTGCCGATGTTGCTGTTTCTAATGTTTCTCTTTTATATCCAATAACATCTGGTGATTTAATTTATCAAGGTACCACAGCAAATACTAATTATTATGCTTATGTTGATTCTACATTAAAATTAAGTACGGCCGCACCACCAAATACAGCAAATGATGTTTATCAAATTAGAACTTATAATTATGTGGGTGACTATAATTCAACACTGCCATTAAAAATTGATGTGGATGTTGGTGCGAATACATACACTTTGGTTATGCCATCTTCACCTTCATTTATTGACGAATTTGGAAATCCAACATCAATTAAACGATATGGTGATGGTACAGCAAGAGCAACAGCAGACTTTTTGGGTGGCGTAATCACCGGTCAAGGAAAATATTTAAATGATGATGGTTGGGTTTCTTCTTTAGGTAGAGTTTTAGAGAGTAAAAATTACAACAAATACACATATGTTCTTTCTACCACACAAGCTTTGGCAAAATACAAAGAACTGGTATTAAATTTAGTGCATCCATCAGGAACAAGGTTAATTGGTCGTAATTTATTAAAAGCAGCAAATTCATTTATCTTTACTTCATCTGAAGCGTTTCAGAATGGTTATCCATTGTCCTATGTTGCTGGTTCTGCCGCCTATGCCACTCTATCCGTTATTTCCACATCATCAACGATTAGTAACAACATCATTAAATTAACCAATGTTATTGCCGGCAATATAGGAAATACCATCTTTGCCAACGATTTTATAGAATTTACTGCAACCAATAATATTCGAGCCTATTCGACCATTACTAATGTAGATTGGTCAAATAATCAGATTTATATGCAAGATAATGTGTTTTTGACTTTTGCAAATGTTGCTTTTGCTTCTATAGGTTCATCTTCAAACGTCATAAATATAAACACCTTGACTGGACAATACAATGGTAATTTTAGAGAATTAACACCAGCCAACAGTATATTCTTTGTTGGTGACACAATTTCTTTAAATAATGGCGGAACGTTCTATACAATTACTAAGAGATTTGCCAATGGTAACTTCTCAATAAATAATAGTTCTTTAGGACCTATAGCAAATACAAGAATTACTGTTAATAAGAATGCTAATACACAGTCAGTAATGATTTATGGAGATGTAGGATTATACAATACTCCAGAACTAATAACGGAAGATGGATACTCACTCTTAACCGAGAGTGGTCTCTTTATATTAATAGGGTAAAAAATGCCAACAGTAAAAATATCACAACTACCAGAAATAAGTAATTTCAGTACCAATACAGGGGCAACTCTATTTGTTGGTGTGGATCTCACTACTGGAACTACAGGAAAAGCAAATTTAATTACTTTGGGTGAAGGACTCTACGCCTTTCAACCATTAAAAGTTGGCAACAATCGAATTTTATTTTCAAATACTATTGGCCAATTTTCAGGTAATTCCAATACTCGTTTGCAAATCAATAATCAGAACTTTAATTCCAATGGTTCTTCTGACTATATAGCAACAACAAGTGATTCAAACAATTCAAACAAGTATATTGATATGGGTATTAATGGGTCAACATTTAATGACTCAATTTATACTGCAATGAGGCCATATGATGGTTATTTGTATTCTTATGGTCCGTCAGCATTAAGTGCTTCGGGTAATTTAGTTATTGGTACTGCATCAGCTCACGCAAACATTGTTTATATTGTTGGTGGTACAGTTACCAATAACATCGTTGCTCGTATGACCAAAACTGATTTACAGTTATCTGCTGGTTACAATATCAAATTTGGTGACGGTTCAGTACAGTCGGTTGCTGCAAGTCCTGCTAACTATACACAGGCAGTTTTTAATCAAGCCAATGTGACCATAGGTGTTGATGCAAGTCAAAATGTTCGGTTAGATTTTAGTAACACACGAATGTCCATTATTGATGGTGTTGATGTGTCACAAAATAACCGCATGATTAGTATAGAAAGTGTAAATGTATTACAAAATACAGCCGTTGCTGCTACTGATGGTAAAATGCAAAACGCTTTTATTAAAGCAAATAATGCACTAGCTAACACAACAGGCTCATTTGATGGCACTTTAAATATTTTAAATAACTTAACAGTCAATGGTACTGTTGTTCTGGCCAATACAAATTTTGTTACAACAGAAGCTGCCTTTAGAATCACAGGAACAGGAAGTTCACAAACTCCAACACAGTCCGGCACATTGATGCAACTGACCAGTAAACAAAACACGCCGGCTAGGGTGTTGATTGATTCTATTGGTACATCAAATACATCATATTCTATTATTGCTGGTAGAACTGCCAGAGGTACAGTAGGTGCACCAACAGCGACACAGAACAATGATATACTGTTGCGTATTGCTGGTAACTCATATGGTACTACAGGATATGCACCATTTGGTGATGCAAGAATTGATTTTGTGGCTACTGAAAATCATTCAGACACCGCTCGAGGTTCAAGAATAAGATTTTGGAACACACCAAATGGTTCAAATGTTGTTAATGAAATTGCTTCATTTAATGGTGATTCTGTAACATTTACCGGTACTGTGGCACCAGAAAAAGGATTCATTTATACACCAAATATTTACCCAAGTTCACAGACAGCAATTACAATTGACTTTGCAAATAACTCAGTTGTTCGTGCTCAAACTGCAGCCGGTTTAGTTGTAACACTCTCAAGTTTTGTTACAGGTAAAGTGGTTGAAGCTTGGATTACGAATACTGCTGGTACAGGCCAAACATTTACTCACGGTTGTTCTGCAATTAATTCAACCATTAATTCAACAACATATAGTATTCCAGCAACATCAAGTATTTTTGCAAGATACTGGTGTATGGACGGAACATTAGCAAATACTTTTGTAGCTATTACAAAATAATAATAGGATCATATAATGCCAGTCTTAACCGCCAATTCGTCATTACTAACCTATCAAAGTAAATTATACGAGGTATTACAATATTATTTTGGGCCTTCATCAACTGCAGAAGAAAATGTTGATGTGCCTAATAGTTTATATGCTTTTATTGGTAGAATAACTCCTTGGCCAGATCCTTTTAATCCTCCACCACCAGAACAAAGTCAAATTGCAATTAAAGAAACATTTAAAAATATTGTTGCTGTTAAGAAAATAATCTCATCTGATATTTCACCTGTTATTCCTAGGAAAAATTGGGATACAGGTACAGTTTATGAGTATTATGATGATAGAGTAAATATGTTTGCTGTAGACGCAAATAATTTGGTTTCTAAAAACTTCTATATTAAAAATAGATATGACCAAGTGTTTATTTGCTTATGGAATAATCGAGGTGCAGCATCAACTGTTGAACCACAACTATCTCCAGGAACGTTTGATTCAACTTTCTTGATACAAACATCTGATGGTTACAAATGGAAATTTTTATATTCAATTGACGCCGGTATAAAACAACGATTTTTGGATGAAAACTGGATGCCTGTTCCAGTAGGATTTAATGTACCTAATCCTACAGTAAGTCCTGCAGCTGAAGGACAAATAGACGTTATTAACATTACAACAGTTGGCCAAGGATATCAATCTGGCGGAGTAGTTGTTACTGTTAATGGTGATGGAACTGGTGCGGCGGCCTCACCAGTCATTAATGCAGCAGGTTATTTGACCGATATGGTGATGACAAATGTTGGTTCGGGTTATACTTACGCAAACACAATTATAACGCCAGGTGTAGGTTATCCAACGCCAAACGTAACTGCCGTTGCAATGACTCCTGTTTCTCCTGTTGGTGGCCACGGGCTTGATCCAATTTCAGATTTAGGTTGTAACAATGTAATGGTAACTGTAGAATTTATTGAAGATGAAAACGGAACTATTCCAACAGACATTACTTATTACCAGTTAGGTTTAATATTAGATCCATCATCACAACAAAGTACACCTGATTATACTTTTGGAGATATTTTTGACACCACAAAACAGTTTACTGTTTCTCCTGGAACAGGTGCATTTGTTAGTGGTCAAACAGTTTATCAAGGACAAAGTTTGGCATCAGCATCATTTACAGCTCAAGTTGTTAGTTTTGATACCACAAACAATCTTTTGAGAGTCATAAATACAAGTGGAACACCAACTATAAACGATGCTCTTATTCAAGATGCGGGTGGCGCTGTAAACGTAGCTGTTAGAACGTTATTGGCCACATCCGATTCAGACTTTATTTTATACTCTGGATATATGACATATATAGAAAATAGAACGGCAATTCAAAGAAGTCCTGATGGCACAGAACAATTCCGTTTAGTGTTAAGATTTTAATTTTGGAAAGAAAAAATGGCAACCAACTTTACTGGCGACTTTAACGTAGATCCGTACTATGATGATTTTGATGCGGCTAAAAATTATCACAGAATATTATTTAAACCTGGATTTGCGGTACAAGCTCGTGAATTAACTCAATCACAAACTATTTTTCAAAATCAAATTACTAGTTTTGCTGATGCTATTTTTGCTCAAAACACACCAATTTCTGGTGGTAAAGTCACAGTAAACCAAAATGTATATTATCTAAAATTAAACACTACTGTAGGATCAACAGCAATTTCTGCTGAAGATTTTGCTGACGGAACAATTACAAATGCAGATTCAAGTGTTATTGCTAAAGTAGTTTATGCAGCTGAAGCAACAACAACTAGTTCTGGTGCGGCTGGCGATTCTCCCACATTAATTGTATCTTATATTACAGGTTCTCGTTTTGTAAGTGGTGATACAATTTACTTAATAGATTCAAATTTTACTGCAACAATTATAACAGCAACAGTAACAAATCTTGCAACAGGCCTAAGTTCTGTTGCATCCATTTCTGATGGTATTTTTTATGTTAAAGGTAATTTTGTTACCGTATCAGAAACAACTATTCCCTTAGAAAAATACAGTTCAACACCATCTTTACGTGTTGGTTTAAATGCAATTGAAAGTATTTTCAATTATACTGATGACTCAAGTTTATTGGATCCAGCACTAAGTGCTTCCAATTATCAAGCTCCTGGTGCCGACCGTTATAAGATTACGTTATCATTAGAAACACGGCCATTAGAATTAGGTAATGATAATAATTTTATTGAATTGGTTCGTTTAGAAAGTGGTTCAATATTAAAACAAGTTGACAATACAGTATATTCAGTTATTGATGATTATTTTGCCAAACGTACTAGCGACACAAATGGTGATTTTATTGTTAAAGATTACACATTAACGCCAAAATCAAATACTGGTTATGCTGCAGAATACAATTTAGGCATATCTAAAGGTATTGCATATGTTCGTGGTTATCGTTTAGAAACACAAAGTGATGTAACTTTAACAAATGACCGTGCAAGAACAACATCAGCTGCAAATAACAATCCAACATATATTGATTATGGTAATTATTTTTATGTTAATTCTGCCAATGGTGTGTTTGATGTGTCTACATTACCGGCAGTTAATTTTCATAGTGTAGTTAAAGCAAATGTTAATACAGCAAATGTAACTACATACAACTCAACATTGGCGGGTACAGGTTATATTCGCAATTTAATATTTTCTAGTACATCAAATACTTCTAATGGTGATGCTTACATTTATAAAGCGTATGTGTTTGGCTTACAAAATCAAGTATTATCGGCAACTGCTTCAGCCAGTTCCGCCAACAATACATATATTACAATACCAAGCACACCACAATTTTCTGCTAATGCCAATGCTTACTACAATGTAACGATTAGTATTGACCAAGGTACATCCGCTGGTGATTTTAGAACAATTACATCTTATGTTCCAGGCGGAGCAACGAGAGTTGCCTTTGTTGACACGCCATTTACTGTTGCACCAGATACAACATCAGTATTTTCATTACGATTTGATGTTACTGATTATGAATCCATCATTGTAGATACTCCAGGAGCACCGTACACGATTACAGCAAACGCTGCAATTGATAACTCAAGTAAAGTAGGTAGTATTTCTACAGGTGATACAGTATTACAAAATCAAAACAATCCTGAATTGTTATTTAATTTGGGCAATCGGTATGTTGAATCTGTAACAGACACTTCTTATACTACCGTTCAAGTGTTTAGAGGTGTTGCTTTTGGTGTTTCTGGCTTAAATATTTCGGCAGCTTTGAATTTTGGTACAGCAACTGTTGCTGAATTATCTTTTCCATTTGGTAACGGAACACTTTCAGCAGATGCCGTTACTCAAAATTTCCAAATTATTGTTACCAATCCACAATCTAGTGGTCTAAGAGCTGGCCAATGCCTGCCTTGGACAACAGGAAGTCGCACCGTAACGATTTCAGGTAGCGGATCGACTGCGACCTTCACAACTCCAACAAGCGACCTAGGTGCGTTTACGGCCACCATTATTGCCAAAGCATTTGTACGAAATGGTAATAATACCAATTTTGTGTTAAAAGCCAAAAATCTCAAAACGGCAAATACTGCTTATGTAAACTATACTGCTTCAGCTGTTGCAATATATACAAGACCTGATTTACCGAATGGACAAGTATATGTAGAAAATGCTGGTTTAGTTTCTGCAGGACAACCACAAAAATTATACATTACTGATGTAAAACAAATTCGTAAGATTATTGATACTGGTTCGGCCGCAACCGTACCTACAGATGCAATGTTAACGAATCCTTCTTTTGATGTTACAAATCGATTCTTGTTTGATAATGGTCAAAGAGATTCGTATTATGATTTTGCAACAGTTACTTTGAAAATTGGCCAAACACCAATACAAGGTAATATGCTTGTGTTGTTGGTTTATTATGAGACAACTGGTGGTGATGGCTCTTATTCTGTTGGTTCATATTTGTTTCCGGTTTCTTCTTTACCAGAAGATTATGCAGAGATACCAAGTTACACAAGCATCTCTGGCACAACATATCAATTACGAGATGCTTTAGATTTTAGGCCAGCACTTATCAATGCTCAAGCAAACTTTGCAATTAGAACTAGTGGTTCAGGTTCAGGTGCTGCTGGTGCTTATATGCCTGTCGATTTAAGCACATTTGTTTCTGATTATACTAATTACTTGGGTCGTTACGACAAATTAATATTGAGTAAAGACCGTGAATTTGAAATTATTCAAGGTACACCTTCTGATAATCCTTTATTACCAGGAGAACCAGATGGTGCATTGGTTGTTGCAAACCTATTTCACGATCCGTACACAGCTTATATTCCAAGTGAAGTAACTACTGGAATATTGCCTAATCTTTCTATTGAAAAAGTAAAACACAAACGTTGGTTAATGAGTGATATTACAGGATTAGAAAGCAGAGTAAACAATCTTGAATACTACACAGCTCTCAATCTTTTAGAAAAAAATGCAGCTGCACTACAGATTCCAGACACCAATGGTTTAAATCGTTTCAAAAATGGTATTTTAGTTGATGATTTCTCTGGTTATTCTACATCTGACACAAATAACTTAGATTATTTAATGACCGTCAATCGTAGAACAAAACAATTAACAGCATCACAGAACGTTTCCAACTTCCCATTACAGTCGTTATCGCTTGTGTATAACATGGGCCAAATAGATTCAACAAGTGCCAATAATTTAAATTATAAAATTTCTAAATCTGGCGCTTCCAATTTTTATACATTACCTTACACAACATCAAATGTTGTTACTCAGCCAATTGCTTCTCGTACAGTCAATTTAAATCCATTTGCTGTGGCTCTAAAAGAAGGTATTGTAACATTAAGTCCTCCAATGGACAATTGGGTAGATGTACAAAAATCTCCAGATTTATTAATTGTAGATCCTAATTTACAAGTATATCGTGCTAGTGATAATGTTAATGTGTTACAAGTTGGTGATTGGAAAACAACTGTTGCGACCACTACTGTAGCTACAATTGCACGGGGCGGAAATTGGTTTACAAACCAAGTAACAAACTATATTCAAGAGCAACAAAATACTGTTTTAGGTTATTATGACAAACTTAATTCAAGTTATGTTGAAACTGCTGGTTATATTCAAGACGTAAGTGTTCTTCCTTATATTCGCCAACAATTCGTATTCTTTAATTCATATGGCATGTTGGTCAATACTTCTGTCAATGCTTATTTTGACGATGTGGAAGTTAACAAATATGTTCGTAAACCAAACGTATTAGAATTAACTAGTGTTACAGGCACATTTACTGATGGTGATGTTATTGGTTATTACGCAGGCGGCAATTTTACACCAATTGCAAAAGTTCTTTCATATTACAATTATCCAGGAACAACAAACGCTCGCTTATATGTAATTGGTGACATTGTTAATACCAATTTTGCTGCAGGTGCAACAGTTCAAAATGCACAGTTTAATACAGCTGGCCAATATCAAACATCAACTGCAAGTGGTGTAATTAGTACCTATACACATTTAGGTGGTTTAATTACAAACGTAAATACGACAAGTACGATTACATTATCACCTCTTGCTTCCAATACAACAAACTTCTATGCTGGTAATACATTATATGTAATTAATGGTACCGGTGTTGGTCAATCAGCAACAATTAATTCATATAACGGCACAACTAAGTTGGCCACATTGGGTAGTTCTATTACGGCCGCCAATGGCGATATCTATTCAATTGGCACATTAAAAACGAATGAAGTTGGTATGGTTTCTGGAGTGTTTTCTATACCCGGAGGCGTATTTAATACAGGTGAAAGATCATTTAGAATCGATAACCGAGTTGCCAATAATTTAGACACTGCAACAACTTATTCTGAAGCAAGATTTTTTGCTTCAGGACTACAAGCAACAAAACAAGGTTTAAATTATGCTTCATCTATTGATGCTGCAAAGAACACATTTATAAGCACATCAACAAGAGAAAACACAAGCTCTTACACTTATACAGTTAGATGGGATCCTGTTGCACAAACATTTATTGTAGATAAAGAAAATTATCCTAATGGTATTTTTGTTGATTCTGTTAAATTATTCTTTAAAACAAAACCAACAACAGGTTTTGCACCAGTGACATTATCAATTGTTGGCACACTTAATGGTTATCCAAATGGTGAAACTTTAGACAATTCACAAGTAGTATTAACATCTGAACACATTAACATTTCAGATGAACCACATTATTTGGATCCTAACACATACACAGTATTTAAATTCCCTGCTCCTGTATATTTGGAATCTAACAAACTGTATGCGTTTATTGTTAGGTGCCCAACATCAAATGAGTATACAATTTATACTGCACAATTAGGTGATAATGCAATTGCTTCATCAACAAAAAATCTACCAACTGATTCAACCCCATCAACAGTAACTAAGATTAATTCTGCTCCATATGTGGGCGCTTTGTTTGTTTCTCAAAATTTACAAACATGGACTGCTGACCAAAATGAAGCAATGATGTTTGTAATGAATCGCTGTGTATTCTCTAAAACAGTAACTCCAACATTACAGTTTGTTGTACCTAATAGACTGCCTTACAGAAAAATTGTTGAAAATGATATTAACTATTATTTGAATCCAAATACAACTTCTAATAAGATTATCACTTCAGCAAATACAAATGTTCCAATTCACGCATTAAATATTTCAACAACTGATTTTTTACCAGGCAGCACAATATTAAACTACAGTTATGCCGCAACACTAAACACTTCATTCACATTTGCAGCAACGGCAGGCGTAACACCAGGAAAATATGGTACACCAACATATGATGACATTTATTTGAATGATGGCTTTGGAGAACGTGTTCTTGTTGCTGATTCTAACACATCATTCTCATTATATGCTATTATGAGTACCGCAGATGATGCTGTATCTCCAATGATTTCTGATGATGGATTAAGTGTATATACAATTCGTTGGAACATTAATAATCTTGGAATCTCCAATTCAATGATTTCTGTTGCTAATACTGGTGGCGGTTATAACGCCAATACATTATTGGTTACCGTTGCTGCTGCAAATGGTTTTGGTTCAGGTGCAGTAGCTGTAGCTAATGTTTCTGCACAAGGTAATATTACTAGTATTTTTATTACCACTGCTGGTTCTGGTTATGCAACAACACCAACAATCACCGTTTCAGATCCAACAACTCGTTTAACAGGAAATGCAAACGTTGTTGTTACGATTGCTGGTGAAACTTCTAAGTCTGGTGGTAATGGTCTTGCCAAATATATTACCAAGAAAGTTGTGTTAGACCAAGGATTTGATTCAGGTGATTTGCGTGTATACTTTACCGCATATCGTCCAGTTAATACAAACATCTACGTTTACTACAAGATTCTTTCGAGAACCGATACACAATTATTTGATGATGGTAACTGGCAGTTAATGACTTTAATTAATAGTGGCGATTCTAAGTTTTCCGAAAATAGAAACAATTTGTACGAATATATTGCTGCTCCTGGTTCTGGTGGAACTGCTCAAAATTATGTTTCTTACGCCAGTACAGTTAACGGACAAACATATAATAAATTTAGTCAGTTTGCAATTAAAGTAGTTCTCGCAACGACAGATAAAACTGCTGTTCCGTTTTTAACTGACATTCGTGCAATCGCTCTACCAGCAATAGGATAAAAAATGCCATTAGTTAAAATACCAGGGACCACATTTGTTAGAGATACTAACACTATGGCGTTGATTAATAC
>Ga0181348_1000670_pt1 | contig 14882 bp, 31 predicted proteins | sample Su13VDMM110DN_FD_130092 | JGI IMG/M metagenome (GOLD analysis project Ga0181348, IMG submission 130092) | Freshwater viral communities from Lake Michigan, USA - Su13.VD.MM110.D.N | ecosystem: Environmental > Aquatic > Freshwater > Lake | place: USA: Michigan | collected 2013-07-16
TCACGGCCCTTCTAACGTCTATCGCTCGTTTCTGCGTGGCGTCTATCCTGCTGCGACCCCTGCTGCTGTGGCTGATGCTGTTGCTGGTAAGATGGTGCGCTTAGGGACGTATGGTGACCCTGCTGCTGCACCATTGGCGATTTGGGAGACGTTGGTAACGAAGGCTGAAGGCTGGACGGGATACACGCACCAATGGCGCACGGCTGGTGCTGGCTGGTCACGGCTAGTGATGGCGTCTGCGGATTCGATGGCGGATAGCAGAGAAGCTTGGCTGCGTGGCTATCGCACGTTTAGGGTTGGTGCTGCGCCTATGACGGGCCGCGAAGTTAACTGTCCTGCGTCTAAAGAAGCTGGTGAGCGGACGCAGTGCATCTCTTGTAAGCTTTGCATGGGAAGCACGAGTAAGGCTCCAGTGAGTATACAGATTGCGCCGCACGGCGCTGGTGCACGGCATTATAAGGAGGCTGCGTGATGGCTGATTATATGGCGTGGATTACCTATGCTGATGGGACTGAACAGCAATGGACAGGACTGCGTAAGACGCAAGCGCAATGGCGCTATCACTGGATTAGGCGGAACTGGTGGAACAGTTTCAGAGATGCACGAGGCTGGGGTTGGAGGCTAGAACCATGAAAGAATATTGGGTTGATATCATACGGCGCGAAGTAAGCTTCGAGCGTTATAATGTTTGCGTCGAGGCTGAGAGCGAGCAGCACGCGCAGGAGCGGGTGAGCGAACACTATTTAGGGAAGGGCGATGTGCTGACCTATGAGGAGGAATGCACTGAGGATCATAGCAAGCATTTAGAGATTGATGAAAACGAAGTCGTTGCCATTGGCGATGCAGAGGCTGTGAATGAAGCGCCCTATGGCGATGAGCTGTGCCGCAATGGTGTGGTGCTGGCTGACTGTGATTGTTGTTAGGAAAGGATTGGATATGACTGACGCAGAATCATTAGCATATTACGCAGCGGTATTTGCCGCTGATGCAGGGGAGGCGCTCTATTACAATGACCGCTACACCGATGAGGTGGCGCATATGTGCATAGCGGTGGCAAAGGAGGCGATCAGGCGCAGCGAGGCAACGGAGGAAGATTTTTACACGCTGGCGTTTGTCGAACAGGCTGCGAACGCATTGAACCAGTGCCATGCCGCTACGCTTGAGGAGATGTTCGAGGCTGGGCAGTTGGAATCGGATAACTTGGCGGGGATGTGGTCATGATTGAAGCCACAATAGTGAAGCGCAGCTACGAGCCGTTTTATTTTAAGCCGGTGGCAGAGGAGCGCGAGACGATCCAAGCAGCGGATAGGGATGCCCTGTTTGCGCTGCTCTTTCGGGAATACGCGAACCGCTACAAATACTGCAACAGTATCAGTTATTCGCTGGACGATCCTGCGATGCTTGCGGGCTATTGGGTCTGGTTCAGCGACATAGGCAATTATGCCGATAACGGGGGGGATATGTGGTGATGACGCACACGCAAGGGCCTTGGGTGGTTAGCAATAACTACGATGGCAAGGCATCGATTAGCGGCAAAGACTGGGGCGGGTTCGCAACAGTGGTCACTAAATTAGATGGCGATGAGAACGAATATGGCGAGGGCTTGGCTAACGCACGGCTGATTGCCGCCGCGCCGCGAATGTATGCCGCTCTGGAGCGATTGGTTTACGATTACGCGCACTTCGCGAGAACGAATGACGGATTCGTGGCTGAGGTGAGCCAGCTTTTGCAGGAGATAGACGGATGAATGATTGGGATAGGATGGCACTGGCCTTTACTGTGCTGTGGAACTCTGAGGTTATGGAGGAATTTGAGGATTGTCTGTGGATCAGGGTTGATCGCGACGATTGGGAAGCACTGATGGAAGGGGATGAATCATGATTGTGATACTTCAGTTGGATGGCAGGGAGGTTGCGCGGTTTGAATATGGCGCACACGCTATGTGGGCCGCGATTGCATTGAGCAAGGAGGACGACAGGCTTTGGACTGTGATCGACGAGCGCGAGGCGCAGTGTCCACCGACTGTCATGGAATATAGAAACGGGAAGGCATATTGATATGGATAAGTTTGATTTTGTGCTGAGCTTTTCCGTGATGGCTGACCATGAGTTAGACGCACGGGTGAAGCTGAAGGATTTGCTGAAAGCGATTAGCAAGGAAGATATTTTTTGGGCAATGACTATTGTGAAGAAGGAGAAAGACGATGCGTAGTTGGATTGCAGAGAAGCTGTTTAAGCTGGCGTGTATGATTGACGATGCCGAAGTGAAGATGTTGTCACTGGAGTTGATGGTTTCGTATAAGTGGGAAACTCTTGTGGGACGCCCTAAGAAGAAGGTTGGCCGTCCTCTGGGCAGCAAGGATAAGAGGCCGCGCAAGAGTCCTGTCCGCAAGGTGCAATCATGAAGGAACTGGATGGCGCAGACGCAGATGATCTGCTTGATATGCTGGATCTGATTGTCAATTCAATTGATGAGCACGTTAGCGGAGACGACAGCACGGACATCGATCCATCGCTGTGGGATGACTACTACAAGGCGATGGATACGCTGATAGCGTATGGCCGCAGAGAGCCACGGAGGAAGATATGATCGTGGCGCTGAGCATGGTTGGCCTGTTGGCCGTAACTGTAATGATTGGATTAAGATAATGAACAAGAAAGATATGGAAGCAACGATAGTCCGCAATGCAGTGCATGAGCTGCTGGATCACGGCTTTACGCTGTCAGTGGACAATGGCGGGGACGACTACGAGATCGACAGGAGTGTTGATGCTGAGGCTGTCATTGCCGAGCTGGGAAAAACGGACGAGGACAGGCTGATGGCCCGGACTGGTGATGTGATCAAGGGCTGGATACATTTCGTTTATGGCAACGATGGCTATGATGTGATCTGTGACATGACAGTATCGCTTGAGCCTTACCTGCCGGACACACTAGCTATAGCTGAAGGCTATTCAGAGCTTTACGGATGAAGCCATACGCGAACAGGCATGGCGATAGGGATGTGATCCCCTTCGAGGTGGTGGAGATGATATCCAGCCTCACGCTGGTTGTCCGCGATATGATTTGCGATCTTGATTCGAGCTTCAAGCCGCACCTGTTCATGGCCCAGTGCCTCAACAACGATGATCAGAGTTGGGCGATCACGCCAGACCCTGAAGGATTATCCTTTAGAATTAGATACTTAAAGAGTGGGAGATGGAAAGATGCGACAGGGAATTATTATGAGCTTGCCGATGAGCCAAAGCGGTGGCATCAATTCGGTTTACTCTGAATCAACCGACCAAGAGTTTTTCAGCGAGGCTGCCAGTCATTTTGCGGAGCGCGATGCCCTTGAGGCGCGGCTGCGTGAGGTGGATCGACAGATCAGAGAGACTGCCTTGGAGTTTAGTAACAGAGAAAAGATGTGGGGCGTGAACCCTACGATTCTGCGGCGTGAGTTAAAGCTGCGCGGCTTCGGTGTTTGACGACACCATAAGAAAGGAGTAAAAGATTATGACCGGAAATTATGGTAATGTCCAAGGTGATCCGACCACTCTCGGTGAACCCAAACGCCATGAAGCTGGACGGCAGCGTAAGTCCTTTCCGCGCCGCTCTGGAACGTCACAACTCCGGTCACATATTTCGGCGATCAAGGATCGTCTGACTTCATCACACATTGAGACCCTCTGTAAGTCGTGGTTGCCTTCGGGCAAGCGGCAGGGTGGCTGGTGGCTGTGCTGTAGTCCGTGGCGCGAGGATCGCAATGCTTCGCTGGGGGTATCCCTCAGCACGGGGCAATGGAAAGACTTCGCGACAGGTGAACGGGGCGACATGATCGACCTATCGATGAAACTATTTGGCGATAGCTTGGCCGATACGATTGACGGCTTTGCAGATATGCTTGGAATTAAAAATGCGTAAGGTGGATTTAACTGCTGTTACGCCTGCTGACATAACGGAAACGCCCAAGATGGTTGTTCCGATGCCTGAGCCTATTGAAGTGCCAGCATCGCTGATCAAAAGCTTAGGCGAGCCTGAACAGATGTGGGTGTATCGAACGGCTGACGGCTCTGCCTATGGTGCAGTGGCGCGTTGGAACCCTGAAGGTAAGAAGAAAGAAGTGCGCCCTATAGTTTGGGATGGGAAGAAGTTTATAACTTCTGGCTTCGGGCCTGAGCGGCCGCTGTTTAATAGTGATATGCTAGCTGCACGCCCGATGTCCCCTGTGCTGGTGGTCGAGGGCGAGAAGGCTGCCGATGGCGCGCAGCAGTATGTGCCTGATGGCTGGGTTGTGACGACATGGCAGGGCGGTAGCAATGCGTGGCAGAACACAGACTGGTCGCCTCTTGCTGGGCACAGGGTTGTGATCTGGCCTGACAATGACTCGCCCGGTGTCAATGCTTCCGCTGAGATACAGGGTGTGCTGGCTGTACTGAAGGTGCCGAATAGTATTGTTCAGATCAGCTCTGCATTCCCTGATGGCTGGGACTTAGGCGATGAGCTGCCTGAGAAATACACAGGCAAGCAGATCACGGCGCTGCTCAAGAAAGAACTTAAGGCGGCGCAGTTGGTGGACGTTGAAGACACAGGCGTAGAAGAGCCTGAGGTTTCGGAAGCGGTGAACGAAGATCCAGACCAAGATCCTGCACGCAGGTATCGGCCGCTGGGTTATGACAATGGTGAATACTACATCATGACCGATGAGGAGTATCAGATAAGAAGTTACAACAGCGACAAGCTGATGTCTCAGAAGGGTCTGGTGGCCATTCATGGTGACCGCGAGTTCTGGGCAGCTCGGCAGTTTAGCCCGGGGGGTCAGACCGATTGGATCGCGGCTGGCCTCAACGTCATGAACGAGTGTCGTGCGATGCACATCTATGACACTGGCCGACTGCGTGGGCGCGGTGTGTGGATGGATAAGGACAAGGATGGTGGCGACCGTGCCATGCTGCATACGGGGCGCAAGCTGTTCATCAGCCGACCAGATCAGGAATTGAAAGAGACGTCATTCGTTCGGGTGAAGTCGCCTTGGATTTATAATAAGCGCCACGAACTTATTCACGACGCGAACTACAGCGTGTGCGCCAGTGATGAAGAGGGTCGGCTGATCCGAGAGATGTGCCAGCAATTGCGCTGGAGCAGTCCCCTTTATGGCGACCTGTTGGCTGGGTGGCTGGCGACTGCGATTGTCTGCGGCGGTATGGATTGGCGGCCTCACATTTGGGTGACCGGCAGTTACGCTACGGGTAAGTCAACGATCATAGAAAGGATCGTGAAGTCTGTCCTTGGCGACATTTCCCTGTATCCCAAGGGTGCGACGACTGAGGCTGGTATTCGTTCTGCACTGCAGAGCGATGCTATCCCTGTAGCCTTTGACGAGAGCGAGACGGAAGAGAACGCAAAGGATCGGCTGCTCCAGATCTTGTCACTGATGCGTCAAGCTAGCTCTGAGGGCAACGGTGCTATCTACAAGGGCAGTGCGAACCATGTGGCGCACGCTTTCAACATCCGCTCGGCTTTCATGCTGGTGTCGATTGGTGTGAACATAAAGCAAGGCGCAGACCTTAGCCGTATCGCAGTGCTGACCCTTCGTCCGCAGACTAGCTTTGCTTTTTCAGAGAGGAAAGCGTTAGAAGAAAGATGGAACCGGATGCTGGATATCAATGCCATGCTGCCGCTCGACCTACCGCAGAAGCTACTTGCGAGGCAGACGCACAATCTGTTCACTCTGCGCCACAACATTCTGGTTTTTAAGCAAACGATCAGCAACATGATGAACAGCCCGCGCCTTGGCGACCAGCTCGGTACGCTGTTGGCTGGATCGCACAGCCTGTATTCAACACAGCGACTGAACGAGCAGCAATGCGAGAAGTATCTGGCGAGGCACAACTTGAATGATTTCACAGAGATTAAGGAAGAGCAGGAAGATTTATCACTGCTGCGTCACCTGTGCGTGCAGATCATTCGCGTCGAGACGAACCACGGGGTGCAGGATCGTGCTGTCGGTGAGCTGCTGCGTATCGTGATCAAAAAGAGGGAGTTGGAGGACGTTAGCTATAACAACGCAGCCAACACGCTGGCGCGCTATGGCATGAGGGTTGAGAATGAGGGCGGCAGGGCGATAGGTATCTGGCTGGCCAACAAATGGCCAACGCTTGATCGCTTGGTGCAGACCGCACAGTTCTCGCAAGGCTGGGTGAATATCATTAAGCGTCACCATCGTGCGAGGCAGAGCGATTCTGCACTGCGCTTTGCTGGCTCGACGAGCAGGGCGACCATGATCCCCGTTGAAGAATGGCCATTGGAGGAAACATGAAAAAGAAGAAGGCAGCATTGAGTACGTCAAATGAGATGGCCACTAAGATGGCCTATGGATGGAGCGATGAATACCTTTTGGGGAAGACGCCGGAGGATCTCATGCGGGCTTACGGATGTAGTATTGATGCCGCTAACCATGTGCTAAATAATGAATTGACACGAAGGAAATTGTGCCGATAAAGGTGCAACAAGGAGTTTAAATAATGTCGTTTAAGATTGAAAAGAATCATGTTGTGCCCGCTTCAGTTGACGGACTTGGTCGCCGGGAAAAATACCCTTGGTCGCAGATGGAAATTGGCGATAGCTTCTTTGTTGAGAAGGGCGAAGTTAGAAAGATTGCAGGCGCTGCTTGCCATGCTGGACGCCGAGCCAACAAGAAGTTTGTGGTTCGAGTTGCCGATGGCGGTGTACGTGCGTGGCGCTATGAATGACATAGTCGAGGCCCAAGACATTGACGGGAAACTGTATGTGTCGGCCCACAATCTGCCGGAGTTTCTTGCGCGTGCCACTGAGCGCGGTGTGGAGATGGAGTGGCTCAGGATTGTGGAGATTGTTCAAGGGCGTATCGACACCCACAACCGCTTCATTGAGTTCTGCATGGAGAATGATGTGCGGGTAACACCTAGTATCTTTACTGCTATAGTTGAACTGCGTTCGCTGTTGCGGAAAATAAAGGAGGAAGAGAAATGAAGAAGTTAGCGATTGGATTTATCATTGGGTTAGCTGCTGGTGCAGCGGCTCCAGTGGCAGCGGCTACCCTTGTGGGTAACACAGGATATTTGTTTGGCTGAAGTGTCACAAAGGACGGCGAGGACATTTGCTATATGCCATTCGTCTGGACGGCTACTCGTGAGATCGAGTGTGATTAAATAAGGATAAGGAAATGGATTGGTTATTGACTTTTATTTTTGTTGGGCTGTTCGTGCTTGGTTATCTTTCGGCGTTGATACGCAACTTTGTATCTACTGAAAGCATCAAGCGCGACAACGAGCGACTGAACAAAGAGCTCACCCGTCTTACTGATCGCGACGAGCGTGGCCGCTTCAAGGCCAGTAAGTAATGCCAAAGTTAGTATGGACGCCTGAGAAGGACGCGCAGCTTCTGGAGTATTACCAGCAAGGGCTAAGGCCATCCTACATGGCGGAGCAAATGGGCCTTACGGTTGCGTCCGTGGAATGCCGCTATAGAAGATTGAAGAAGGGAAAAGGTAATGACGGGAACATTTGAATATCGAAAAGAATACAAGCTGACCAAGGGATATAAGGTTGAGTTTGCATTAGACGCAAGCGCTGGGCCGATGACTGCATTGCAGGCTGAGTGGTCGCCCAGAGTGCCGCCACAGAAGATCGTAAAGGGTAATTTTTTGGAGGCGTATCGAAACGCCCGTAATGATTTCATTGAATCCATAGGTTTAAAAACACTGATCATAGAGCAATAGAAAGGTTACGCCATGAGCAATGACACATCGTTATTCTTTGTAATCTTGGGGCTTGTTGCCCTCACCGCCTACCTGATCTCGACAGCACCAAAGACAACCGCAGAAGAGCGCGAAAAAATGGAAGAGGATTGGTGGGAATGAGTAGCAGAAATCTTCTGCATCACCTGTATGTCTACGTTGACTCCTCATTCATCCGCAAAGAAGGTAAGGGCTTCGAGCCTGCGGTATGGTTCGCCCTGAGATCTGAACCCGACCGAACGTGGGGCTGCCATATCATGCTGGAATGCGGCGCCGTTTTCAGAGGGCTTCCGCCCCATGCACTGGCATTCAGCGCAACGCCTGAGCCTTCGTGGACAGTGCAGCAGGCGGCTTGCTGGGATTGCTACGGCACTGAGTTCGACGTTATCCGATACGAGTATCTGGTAAATTTAGAGGCGCGTTACGACTACAGCGAAGACCGAGCGACCTGCCTGTTCACGGCCTGCCCACACAGTGACGGGTTCAGCCAAGAACCAGAGCAGAGTAAAGAGTTCATGTTCATGCGAACGACGGGTGACAGACTGGTGATTCGACCAACGAACATGGTTCTGTTCGAGGAGCGCAGCTTCACTGAGGACAGCGGCTGGCCGACTGACATCAAGACATCCACCCAAGTATGGCGTGCAGAGTAAAGGAAAGGGAGCATAAGATATGAGCAGTGGAGAAAAGATGTATGACGCCCTGATGAAGGGCGTTGTTGAGTCCATTACATTTAATTGGGAACCTGATTGGTCTGATTTTGCTAAGCCGATTTATCAAGCGTTTGTCGAAGATGCGATGGAAGATCTTGGAATTATGGCTTTGACGCCTTGTTATGATAAAGAGACGAAAGAACTTTTACCTGACACCGAGATTATGCTCTCAGGCTGGATCGATGAAGTAGACGATAGCTTTAGCAAGCCATTCCCACTCTCTGATATTCTCGTTGATCTGTTTGATAATTCTGATGAAGGAGATTTTGAGATCCTTGTAGAACGCAGCATTGCCAAGGCCCGCAAGGAGATTGCGGAGCGTAAGCTTCGGTCGTGTCGTTAAGGCACTGTGGAAATCTGCTGGCAGGTCGAGGCGAAGATAGTCTGCCACATAAGGAAACCTATGGTTCAGCTTAGAGATTACCAAGAGATGTCCGTCGAGGCGGTGCGCGATAGCTTTCGTGCAGGCAAGCGGCGGACTCTCCTTGTTCTACCAACTGGTGGTGGAAAGACTATATGCTTCAGCTACATAGCCGCTGGGGTAGCCCAGAATAAAAAGCGTGTGCTGATTATCGCTCATCGTCGTGAGCTGCTGCGCCAGATTAGTAAGGCGCTGACCGATGTCGGTGTGCCGCATGGCATGATGATGGGCGGCAGCACTGGTATCCCACAGGCGAATGTGGTCGTGGCCTCTGTGTTCACGCTAGCCAATCGCCTGAAGCATTTCCCTGAACCTGACATGATCATTGGAGATGAGGCTCATCACTTCACGCCTGAATCTTCTTGGGGCAAAGTGATCAAAGCATTCCCCAAGGCCCGTGTGCTGGGCGTAACAGCCACGCCTGAGCGCCTTGATGGTAAAGGATTAGGCGTTCTGTTCGATGACATGGTTGTTGGCCCCACAGTGGCGGAGCTGACCGAGCAAGAGTATCTCTCACCGGCCGATGTCTATGCGCCAAGCAAGCCTGACATGGAGGGCATCCATAGTCGCATGGGTGACTTCGTGAAGTCTGAGCTCGAGAAGCTGATGGACAGGCCGTCGATCACCGGCAGTGCAGTTGCCCACTACACTAAGCTGGCTCCGGGCAAGAAGGCCATTGCGTTCTGCGTCAGCGTCAAGCACGCCCAGATGGTGGCAGAGGACTTCCGCAACGCTGGCTATGCGTCCTATCATATCGATGGTGGTATGAAAGAGAAAGAACGAGACACGGTTCTGAAGGACTTCGAGGCGGGGAAGATACAGATTCTGACGAGCTGCGATCTGGTGAGCGAGGGCTTCGACCTGCCGGCAGTGGAGGTGGCGATCCTGTTGAGACCAACGCAGTCTCTGTCGCTATACCTTCAGCAGTGCGGACGCGCGATCAGACCGGCGCCGGGCAAGGAGAAGACAATCATCCTTGATCATGCTGGCAACACCGCCCGTCATGGCTTCATTGACGAGCCAAGGGACTGGACGCTTGATCCAGATATCATCAAGCAGCGCCGGGCTGCAGCCAAAGAGAAACCGCCAGAGGTGCGAACCTGCCCTGATTGCTTTGCCGTCCATGCCACGCTGCCCGTGTGCCCCAAGTGCGGACACGTTTATGAGATTAAGGGTCGCGAGATCCTTGAGTTAGCCGGTGAACTGGTGCAGATTTCCAGTGCCACTGAGGCGCGGTCTTCTGCTAAGGAGACGGACTGGAAGCGCCGCTTCGATGTACTGTCTATGGTCGGCCGCAAGCGGGGCTACAAGTCACCGCAGAAGTGGGCATTCAATGTAATTTGCGGGCAGGAGGCAACAAGACTTGCCAAACTACGCAATGCCAATCAAACAACAAATGGCCTGACATTGGAAGAGAGGCAACGGATATGGACAATGACAATGGGGAAGACAGCGAGGGCGTAGTCGTTCCATTGTCCCTGATAAAAGCGTTGTCTGATAACATGGTCGAGACAATTGATCGGTGGCATGAAGAGCGCGGCATCCATTGTTTGAATATGATGCAGTGCGTCGTTGCCATGCTCGCTGCCGTGGACGCTGTGAATGAGACGTTAAACGAATATCCAGACGGCTTTACCCTGCAATGAGTAGCGAGGCAGTCATTCAGCAGAAGATTAGACTGGCGCTTGGTATGCGTGACGACATCTTCATGTTCCGCATCAACGTCGGGGTGTTCCGCCCCATGCATGGCGACCAGCGACGCGCGATTCGGTCAGCACCAGACGGCACACCAGATCTGTTGGGAGTAAAAGCACCGGGCCTAGCCTTCGGCATTGAGGTCAAGGCGGCCAAGGGTACGCAGCGCGAGGCCCAGAAGAACTGGCAGAAAGCTTGGGAAAAGCGTGGCGGTATCTACATTCTAGCACGATCTGTTGAAGATGTTTATAAAGGGCTTGACATATCTGTTGACGGTGATGCATATAGTCCGCAGCAATAATGCTGCTAACAATATACCGGAGTAAGTAATATGGCTATTATCCCTGTGCGCGACGAAGCGCATTGGCACGAACTGCGTGCTGCAAATATCGGTGGCTCTGACGTAGCTGCCCTCCTCGGTATCTCGCCGTACAAGTCCAAGTGGCAACTGTGGATGGAGAAGACTGGCAAGCTGGAAGTGGCAGACCTGTCTACCAACTCCGCTGTGCAGGCTGGTACATTTCTTGAAAGCGGCATCGCCAACTGGGCATCGCACCGCTGGAACATGGATCTCAGCAAGGTAACCGACTATTACACGGCTGAAGATGTCGCCGGCATGGGAGCATCGCTGGATTATATCACCCAGACTAACAAGCCTGCAGAGATCAAGTGGTCTGCGCGTGGTCACGGCTGGCAGTATGATGGCGATAAGATCACCGAGGCGCCTGAGTATTATCTCATTCAGGTTCAGCACCAGATCGCTTGCCTCAACGCCAATGGTATCGACGCTGACTCTGGTTGGTTAATTGCGCTGATCGACAATGAGCCGCGCCGTATGCTAGTACCGCGCCACGATGGCGTGGTCGCTGCTATCCGTGAAGCTATTACTGGCTTCTGGGTCAGCGTCATTGCCAGCCAAGAGCCTGACCCTGACTTCTCTCTCGATGGCGATTCTATCTCGCGGATGTTCGGTACGCTGCCGATGGCTGAGGTGGAACTGGACAGCGACGCTGCGCCATTGTTCACTAAGTACCTTGACGCTACTGCTACCGAGAAGCTGGCTAAGGAAAGCAAGGAAGCCCTCAAGGCCGAGCTGCTGTACCTTGGCGCGGAGAAGCTGAAGGGTAGCAACCAAAGCACGGACAAGGCTATCGTCCGCTGCGGTGATCACAAGATCAGCATCAGCACCGTTGCCCCTAACTTTGGCACTGAGGTGACGCAGGAGATGGTGGGCACACACATCAATACCCGCAAGGGATATCAAACCGTAAGGATCAGCTGATGGAAACCGTCATGATCCGGATCGATAGAGGGTGCTACGACAGGCTCAAGGAAGTATGCGGTCGTCATCCCCTGAAACCAACCATGAAGGCGTCGCTTGAGCGGGCCATTCAATTAATGATCGAAGACTTTGAAGTGGAGATTGAAAATGCAAGCCAATAACGCCGTAGCAACTGTTAGGCCGATTGATCGGTTCAAGCAGGAGTTAGTCCTTCGCAAGGACATGATGGTTTCACTGCTGCCGAAGAACATTAACTTCGACAAGTTCCAAGCCATCGTCATCGCTGCCGTTGGCAGCAACCCTGAACTGCTGGAATGTGACCGGGGCTCACTGCTCAAGTCCTGCATCCAAGCAGCAGAGCTGGGCCTGTCGTTGAACCCAACGCTGGGTGAAGGCGACATCCTCAAGGTGTGGAACAGCCGCACAAAGAAGAACGATGCACAGTTCCGCCCCCGTTACATGGGCTTGATGAAGCTTGCTCGTCAGTCTGGCGATGTCATGAAGATTGAAGCAGAGATCGTGCGCGAGAACGATGAGTTCCTTATCCAGAAGGGTGATGAGCCTCGCCTTGAGCATCGCATCAAACTAGGTGGTCGCGGTGAGATGGTAGGAGCATACTGCATCTGGACTCTGAAAGATGGCACCAAGCAGTTCGAGGTAATGGATCGGGATCAGATCCTCGCCATCCGTGACCGCTCGTCAGCCAAGACTAGGGAAGGCGCTATTGTCGGCCCTTGGAAAACGGATCAGGAAGAGATGTGGCGTAAGACTGTAGTGCGTCGTGCATCCAAGTATATGCCGCGCGCGACCGATGCTTTCTCCAATGCCGTTGCTTTAGATAACCTGCTTGAGGTAGGGCATGAAGTAGATATCAAGGATGGTGAGGTGATCGATGTCACTGCTGATGTCATTACCCATGATGCCGAAACTGGTGAGATCTATGAAGAGGTGATTGCCGCTCCGGCCACCAGCCAGATGGATCGTATTGCTCAGAAGGTAGCCAAGCCTGAGCCTGAGCCAGACGTCGAGATCACCAAGCTTCAGGTTGGTGTGGACACAGATGGTGATGAAGACTGGGACGGATGGGTGGCCAATGCCATCAATCAGGTCAAGGCTATGTCGCCCAACAACAAATCTACATGGAGGAAGTTACACCTCTCCATGATTGATGAAGCCGAGCTTATGAACGCCCGCGATTTGGGCAAACTAATTTCAACCCTGAAAGGATAATGAAATGGCTAAGAAATATGATCTCGTTGTAAAGGTCGGAGAGTACACAGATGGTCAAGGCCAGACCAAAGGACGCTTTAAGAACGTCGGCGTTATGATGGAAGGGGACAATGGCCCCTACCTTCTGCTCGACCGCACGTTCAACCCAGCCGGTGTTGGCGGGAACGAAGGTCGCGAAAGCATCATCGTCTCGTTATATGAACCTCGGCAGGATGGCGGTGGCCAGCAGGCCCCAGCGGCTAAGTCTGGTGGCTACAAGGCGCGTGATCTAGACGGAGACGACGTCCCGTTTTAATGAGTGTGGTGGGGGTTTCGGCCCCCACTATTTCACGTATTCTTTTTCCTGCTCCTCATGGAGCCTCTTTGCATACGCAGTTGCCGCCGCAGGCGTTTTGAATATTCCAAGGTGCTTTCCCGTCTTGCGGTACTGATCAAACGCTTCGTCATCAGTCATGATCCTACCGTCATTAGACACCAGCGGTATTAGAACCTCGCCCTTATCTGTACCAAATGACCGCGACTTAACGGTACTGATCGATCCGTCAGAGTTCTTCACGACTGGCCGCTTGCGTAAGTCGATATTGCCCTGCGCGATAATGCCACCATCTTGATAGCGATGAACAACGCCGCCAGTACGGAACTGAGGAACGTAACCCTCATCGTCGCCTTCCTCTTCGTCATCCTCATCCTCAAGATCAGAGAATTCATCTTCCCCATCGAGCAGGATGACATCGCGAGCTTCACGGGCTGCTTCCCGCTTAAGCTTGTTGTAGCTTTGGATGCGGGTTTCTGGGAACAGATCAAACATGACAGCTTCACGCAGAACTTGACTGCTTGGTGGCTTCACACCACCCGCCAGATTTCCGCTCTCAATGTCCTTCTGGAACCGCTCTGTTATGTCGTTGATCTCAGACTGGAACTCTTCACGAAGCTTGTCGGCACCAGCTAGATCACCCTTCTGTTCTAAGCGAATCGCATCAGCCAGCATCTTTCCAAGGCGGCGAGTGTTGCTGCGCTCTGGGCCAGTGGTGCTGGTATTGATCTCCTCACCTGCGCGCTTGGCCCGAACTTCGCGGGCGATGTCGGCGCTCTGCATCCCAAGTGTCCGAGTGACTATATCCGTTGTAGTTATTTCATCAGGTGATTTTATATTGCTGCCGAACTGGGTGCGGTAACCTTCATTCGGGAAGACGAACAGACCCTTCATAACATCCGACACACCCTTGCCTACGACAGGCGAGAGCAGAGCGGTGAGCGCACCTATCGGTTGGTCGGGCTTGCGGTTCTTGTACTCTTCAATCTTACCGAGCGTACCAGACAGAGCTGGGATTGCAGTGATTAGGTTGTCCATCTCTGGCAGCATGGACGAGAAGCCGACGCGCTCACCGATGTTCAGGCCAAGCAGTCGGAACGGACCATAGAGCAGAGCCTCTGCGTTACGCTGCGCCTCTAGGCCCCCACCAAACAGATCGACCAGCATCTGCTGCGTCTCAAGGCGGAAGTCCCGCTTCTTGCCCGTGATCTTTTCAGTCAGCCACTCAAAGATGTTGATCGCGTCATCGCCGAAAGGAATCGCGAATAGCAAACCAGACACCGAGAACATGGTCAGCAGCGTGAACAGACCAGCCTGCTTACCGCGCGGCCCCATCTTGGCAAAGTTCTGGTACATCAGGTGCGCGACCTGCAATGGGTACTGCGCGAACTGGAACGCCACGCCGCCAGCGCCACGAAGGATCGGTGCCTTTTCAATCTGACCGCCGATGAACGTGGTCGTTTCAGTCATGAA
>Ga0181348_1000671_pt1 | contig 14879 bp, 28 predicted proteins | sample Su13VDMM110DN_FD_130092 | JGI IMG/M metagenome (GOLD analysis project Ga0181348, IMG submission 130092) | Freshwater viral communities from Lake Michigan, USA - Su13.VD.MM110.D.N | ecosystem: Environmental > Aquatic > Freshwater > Lake | place: USA: Michigan | collected 2013-07-16
CTCGTCCTGACCAAGCAATGTGCCACCATGCCAGTTCTACTTCAACAAAGTCAACAAGTTCGTTAAACAGACATGGAAGAAAACGGTTGCCAACATCACACCAAGTGCCAGGCTGGATATCACAAGCATGAGCTCGGAGAGTATGAGTCTTAGTGACCCAACGGTTGTTGATGTAGTATTTGATCGCATAGAGTTGGTCCGGAATGTAAAAAACAAATTGTTGTAGATAGTCAAGTCCGTCATCGGCCAACCAATAACGAACAGGGTGTGCTGCTTGGGCTTTCTGATGCCAGGTTTTCCAATCTTTACCGGTCAGGGCAACTGGACTAGGTGTGCCACGAAGCCAGTCGGCAAATTTACTGCAGGTCCAATAGTGGTTCCTCATTTTACGTCTCCGTCCACACAGTACCCACCTTTGAATTGATACACATTAGAATCCATTCTTACTTGTTCATATATTTCATTATTCACACACTTATAAGGATCACGGTAATTCTGTGACCAGTAGAATATACCGTAACCAATGCCTGCTAGTATCATCAGAATAGGGATATACTTCAGGAATTTTACAATTCCTGGCATCATCTCCAACAACTGTGGTAATAATTTTAGCAGGTCTTTCATTTGATTATAGTTCTTGAAGTTCTTTGATGCGTTCTTCAAGAACAGAGATGGCTGTGTTGAAATGTCCAGTACCTTCGGTGTTGGGTTTGTAGTAATAGCGACGCAGAGTTTCTGCTTCGGTCTGCAACACTGCGATATACTCATCACGACTAGTAAAAAACTGATTCATTGCTTTCTCCTTGGGTTGGTTAAACATCTACATACTTCAATGCAAAATGGTCTGCACGTTCCTCGACCCCATCATAGCCACGCGGGTTACAGACAACTCGAGTGCTGCCAATCCGATAATCAAAGTCCTCATGAGTGTGTCCATGTGTCCATAATTTGATATTGGGATTATCCAAGATAAACTCATCTAGATTGGTACTGTAGGCTCCGTTCATAACGACCTCAGACTCGTAACGTGGATGAGTGCTGGCTTTGCTGGGAGCATGATGCCCTACTACCACGGTCTTCGGCGTGGGGTACACTGCCAGTACCTTTTTGAGTTCCTCCAAGAACTTCTTGTGATCCTGTACAGAATCTTCAGGCAAGAATTTTTTAGTATAGAACCCTTCGCGCTTGGTGGTATTTTTCACAGATTGATAGTCATTCATCATGAAACGAATCTGTTGCATGGTAACAGGATCTTCACCGTTCATGTCAGTCCATAAGGTACCACCAAAGAACACCACGTTGTCAATCACAATGAACTGATTGTCAAGGAAGTATAAATTTTCAAATTCAGCAAAGGTTTTGCGAATCAGCCAGGTTGACTCAGCAAAGTCACCGTGATAGTGTTCGTGATTGCCCATGATCAGCACAACTTTGGGGAATCGTTCGCAGCAGTGTTGAACAAAGTCATATGAACGCTGAGCACGTAGAGCCATGCGAGATGGCATTATCACATCATTGATTGGCACAGGCTCAAGGTAATTTAAATCTTCGGCAATGAAAATGTCGCCGCCCAGTATCAAGACATCGGCATTCTGATCGTTGGCAAAGTCCAAGTCGCCAAACTCTAGATGCACATCACTGGTTATTGCTACTCGCATTTTTCTGTTCTTTCAAAAATCTAATATGACTGACGTCCCCGGCCACTATGGAAACATCAAACTCTTTCCATCGGGCACTGACATTGTCTTTGAGAGTATCATGATCAATGCCCTGTCCCAGGAATTCTTCGGTGTCGCAGTTATAAAGTAAAAACACACCGTCAAATTCTTCAACTCGTGCTTGAATTTGTTTTGGCAATAGATCCCGTTTGTCCTTGGCTTTGTCCAATGTACGGAAAAACATCCAAAGTGATATTTTGCCAAACAACCAACACAATATGTAACCTATTACTATACCCAAAATTAAGTCGCTCATAGCAGATCCTTTTGCATATTTACATTGTTTATTATAATAAAATCTGCATAACTGGTCAATGAAAAAAGGCGTCCTAAGACGCCTTTGGATCCAACAACTTGGTTCTTAGGCAATGCCCAGGGCAATTGCTTTGTAACCAGCAGAGATCAAGCGACGACTTGGTTTACCCAAAACGTACTCGGTTACTTCAACACCGTTTGTGGCTTTACGCTTGTCGGTGTAAACACAGAAGCCGTGATTGCGAATACGGCTGATTTCGGCAGCTAGGTTGCCAATGCCCATTTTCTTGGCACGTGAAGCAGACATTGGTTCGCCGTTACGTAGAACTTGGAACACTTTAAAAGTTTTGGTATCTTCGTTGATTAATTTCACAGTAATTACCTTTCTAAAAATTGGCTGCGCATCGCACAATGCATGTTGCAGCATTCTTCTAGTATAGGCTAATGTGTGTGGAATTGCAATGTTATTTGGCCAACAACTTTGAGTCAGCTTTGCCAAAAATTTCATCAACATGCCGACAGTTGCCGCGATACTTGTGACCAGGACAGGTACAGGTGTAGGCACCAGCTACCAATTCCACTTGGTAGGTATTGCCTTTGCTGCCTGCCACAGTCCAAGTTGGGTTGGTGGGTCGGTCAAGGGTGATTTTGAACTGCCACCGATTGGCCACTGGGATGAACTTGCGTCCACGGCCGTTGATTCGGATTGGGTTTTTGAATTCAACGACTTGGTCACTGCCTTGGGCGATGTACGCATACATTTTCTCCCGGCTATCGTTGAGCAGGTACACATGGTTTGGTGTGGTATCTGCCCACACTGTGGTTTCTTGGTAGAATTTCATATCAGCCCTGACGGTTGAGACCCAATGCACCGACCCACATGATAGCCACGCCCACCACAGACAATGCAGCTTCATTGAGCAAAGATGATTGTGGTGCAGCAAACTCCACTGAGCCGGCTGCGCTGATTGTGAGAATCAATCCCATAACAAAAACAAACATACTGGCACGTTCACTCATCATAGCTCCTTAAAATTAAAAAATTACAGTAGGTCGGGCCTTACTCCGACATTAAAGTGTACCAAGGTCTCTTATGCATTTAAGCCGCCTTGTTTCTCTACTGTATATCTATTATAGCAAAACGGATAATTCTGGTCAAACCTTTTCTTAATTTTTACTTTTTATTCTTAATTTTTTTGTTGGTTGTTTGTTTGTTAACAACAGTTACATTAGTTGCAACCTTTGTTGCATTTTTCATAATATGGAACAAATCTGTTGCTTTTTTAAAATTAAAATTTGGATGTTTGTACATGTAATCTATTTTGCGTTCTAAAATTTGTAGTGTTTCTAACAAGTCCATTTTTGTTGCAAATTCGCTATCCATTAGTATTTTGTTAATCTCATGCCGATCTAGCATGTATTCTACCCATTTTGTTGTGGCGGGGATTTTGTAATATTGTACAATTGCTTTTTTGTTATGCTGCGGGCTGTACTTTGCGATGTAATTTTTTGCAAACATATACGCTCCTTTAGTAGTAACAAGCATATTATAGCAGCCGCGAAGTTTTTGGTCAAACCTGGGGTGTCTGTACGAATCCAGTGACGTTGCAAGTCCATTTGATGGTGTTACCAATGTTGGCACTGACATGCCAGGTACCCGGCTTCCAAACCACCACCTCGCCACGCTGCCACCCATGTACTATGGAATTGCCAACCTGCAGTACATGACCCATCTGCCAGGGTTCCATGAACACTAAAAATCTCCAGATTGGGAGATCAACATCAGGATACAGACGACGATGCATGTAAAACTTGTCTTGGTGCCAGGGCAGCACCTGTCCAACATCTTGGCGAGTCAGTGCAGCAATACCGTGTGTAACCGGCAGTTGGTCAAGTAGAGTCTGTTCCCAATTGAATTCTATTTTGGTATCAGGGTTGGTGGATTTCCAGATTTGGGTGTTATGTTCGCTCCATCCGTACTGAGCAAATTGATTTTGTTCACTGGCCAATGAGTCTTGATAACTCAAAGGAGAATCGACAATGGGTACTCCTGTTAGGTGTTGTGCCTGTTGCATATCTGCAGCAACTTGAGCCCAGGGCAAATCAATCTGTCCACACCATAGTACGTCGCTATCGAACTCCGGAGAGAATTTCATCAGTTATGCAAACCCTATAATATCCACCACGTAAAAATTCACTGTGATGGGCAGCATTACCCAAGGCCAATGTCACTGTCGGAGTTGGTTCAAGTCCTAACTGTTGACAAAAATGCCGAGATACACCACCATAGCGATTGGCAAAATATTCTTGTGGGAAATTTTTCATCAGGCCAATAGCCACCGTGGCTGCTATTCTGTTGTACACCTTTACGCTAAAGTTGCCTTGCATTGTGTCGTCAAACGCCTGTCGCCTAAAACGAATTCCAGCCCTGAGTTGCGTGGCCATGGGCTTGCTCAAACTAAACACTACATCTGTGATGCAATCATAATCAAGGTTGATGTGCATGTGATAGCTGATACCGTAATACGACAAGTCAATCAACACTGGTACATTTAGCTCTGTGCATTGAATCATAAGCTGATCAAAATTAGAGTAACTATCCCCATTGCCGGAAAATGGACAGCTTATGACCACTGCATCATTAGCAGTGATTTCCCCACCTTCAAGAAATGCCCAGATGCCACCTGCAGCGTTACAGGTAATTTTGGCACCTACATATTCAGCAACACTGAATCTGATTCTACGATTTTTAACATGCCGATTCACAAAGCTGTCAATGGATTCAGAGGCACCGGCAGAATAGCATGCATTGGTAAAATTGGACAATCCCTGTACTTTGTTGAAAGTGCGGTGTGCTATCCAATCTTGAAAAGCGTCGGTGTACTGATTATTGCTCCAGCGGTCTGGTGTGAGTTGGGCAAGGTCTACTGTACGCAACAAGTCGGTCAGGTATTCGTTGACGTTGGTATCTACCAGTGGGGAATGTCCTTTGATCATATAAGAATTTATCAGTTTATTGTGATGTGAAATGAAAAAGCCCCTGTCTCCAAGGGCTTTTGTTGATGCTGTTGAGATTAGCGATTTGCGATGTACATAGTGATTTCAAAACCAAAACGCAGATCAGTTGCTTGTGGTGTAGTCCAAATCATTTTAATTTCCTTTAAAGGTTAACATACTGCACAAGTATGTATCAGTATTATACTTGATGTTGCACTGCGCTCGCATCCGTAATATCTGGATTTTTGTCTACAGATTTTCTTGAGTCACTGTGAAGCTTTTGTTGTGGGTTCACAGGTCCTGGTTCTTTGAATTGAATTGTCTGGTTGACGTTCTTCTTTCCATTCAGAACAAATTTGTGTTTCTGTTTTTTCTGGTTTATCTGGAACAACTTTCTCTACGGTCCAGTTAGCACTCATCCATCCCATCGCAGAGAAGAATCCCCAAACTATCATATAAGGTATTTCGCCTATCATATCATCAATCCATGTTAATATCTTTCATTGGACGTCGTCCGGTCCAATGATCCCTGGTCACACAGATGGCACGTTCGCGCACACCAATCGGACTGGGTTCTCGTTGATTTATCTCTTGTCGATGTTGAGTGCAAGTTTTTTGATCAGGCTGGACCTCATGGCGCTTGCCAATAAAATCGCCTGCAGGACTGTACAGTGCAATAATCAAAACCCAGTTGGTGACCATGGTGTCTCCTTGTTATCTAATACACCAAATTATATACTGTTTTTATTTCAAGGTCAACTGAAATTTATAAGTACCCTATGCGATGTCAATTTCTAAAACACGGGCTAGCCATAGATTATAATCGATTAGTGCGGCCCTGCTGTAGCTTCCACGGCGATCAAGCCTGGCGCGATCAAAATCAACTGCACCAAGCCAATCTTGTAACCTGGCACAATCGCGACCAAATACAAAACTTGCAACAGACATTGACCAATGATCAATGGCCCAACGAGTGCGGTGTGTGCAAGTCTATTGAATCTGAAGGGCGCGGCGATAGCATGCGTCTCAATGCCGAAAGCAGTTACTCACATTACCAAGCCGATGATATTACTCTAGAATTACGCCCGGGCAATGTGTGTAACTTTGCTTGCCAAACCTGTTGGCCAGAGGCTAGTTCTAGAGTCACTGACTTTTATCGGCGTGCAGGCATTGATGTCACCGCTGACTGGACCGCAGGCGACGGGCATAGTATCACAATCACTCAAGGTAGACATGCACTAGATCTAGACAAAATTGGGTCAGTGTTGCCGCGTGTGAAAGATATTGTGCTTCTGGGTGGAGAACCTTTCTATGATCCTGATTGCCGTCGAATCCTTGCTTGGCTGATCGAACAAAAATGCACAGCCAATTTACTGATCTTTACCAACGGAAGTTGCATTGACCGTGGTATGATTGAAAACTATCAAGGTCATATAACCTTGATTTTTAGTCTAGATGCCATGGGTCAAGATGCAGAGTACATACGATTTGGCACACGATGGGCAGATATATATGACAATTACAACTACTGTCGCAACCTTGACAACATTAGCACTAGAGTCAACATCACTGCCAGTACCTACAACTTTCATTTAATCGGCAAACTGATTGAATGGTTGGCCGACGATTGGCCCGAAGTGGTTAGTTTTGGGATAGCCAGCACTGTAAACAACACTTGGTTTATGGATGAATCAGTGCTGCCCTTGCTATCACGTGCATGGGTGGTGCAAGAATTAGAAACATCAATGCGTTATTTAGATACCGCTGATATTGAGCACTACCAACGACTGAATGCACAAAATGCTCTTGGTTCTATTTGTGATAGGCTTAGACAAATGCCGTTTGACGCTGTCAAATATGACAAGTTTGTTGATTTTGTTGGCGCCATGGATAGAGTCAAACACACTGACTTCAAAGCAAGCATGCCCGCACTGGCAGCAATGTTAGACTATTAGACAATCAAGATTTTTTAAATAATTGTTCTTGTTTTTTTCTGGGCTAAGAAGTTTGGACAAGTCAGGATCGTTGCGTTGAATTAATTCACGGCTTATACCTGAATCAAGTATTTGATCAACTTGATCAATCCAGGGCAAACTCAAACATAATCTTAGAATTTCAAGATCCCGCATGGGAGTGAACGTCAATGTGTTGCTAAGGTGCCAGTGTTGGTGATCGTTGGCAGCACGATCTAAAAGGTACTTTTGTAGCACCAGACGATCTTTATAAATTGCTTGCATCGCTGGATCAGTGCGATATTCTTCAAACTGTGCTCTGGTGTTGGTATCGTTGAAATAATCCCGATGTAAGTAATCAACATTCTGATTCCAATCCAACAGTTCAGCCACAGTACACTCATGATGCAATGTCAACAGATTAGACATGATGGGATTTCTCAAACTAAATTCATCACCCGGACAACCACTCACCAACACCGTGGGTTGTCGCCAGTGATGGAGCTGTGTGTAAGACCAATAACGTTCCCCAAGAGTTTGATGATTGCGAACCCAGAACTGATCAAATTCCATGTGTTCGCCCAAGATCAATTCATGGGGTATATTGAGTCGTCGAAGATAGCTGTACATCAACACTGTGTCTATTCCACCGCTTATGAATATTTTTATTGGCAGTTGATTGTGCTTGATAAAAGCAGTGAATCGATCAACTAAGATCTGATCAACCGCATCAACTACATCACGACGTGAACGACTATGTACCGAAGTATCACCAAGTATGCTAAGTTTGGTTTCTTGAAATTCAAGATTTGCCAAAAGAGTAAATTCACTGTCGGCCCAGACTTGATAGTCAAGAGGTCGAAGGTTAGTGATACCTTGGGCGGCACTGTACCACAAGGGAAAACTTCTCAACGCACTGTGTTGAACTCTCACTGAGTTGACTTCAACGATTAGCAAGCAAAAATTCCCTGAACGTATTCCAGTGGCTTCATCAGCAATCACAGTGATTTCATTGTGTAAATCACCATCATCAAGATAGCCTTTGTAAATCAAGGCACGGTCATCGTGTTTGATCACATTCCAGCCTTGATCTGTGTCAATGCACCAACCGTGATAATTCAAATTGGTGCTGAAATTGTGTTGGGGAGTTTTGTTTACTGAGAAGAACATATTATCGTTTGTCTAATACCTTGTCGGCTAATCCATACTTAACTGATTCCTCAGCAGTCATGAAATTATCACGCTCCATGTCGGCTTTCAAAGCCTCAGCATCAAGTCCAGTATGTGTTGCATAGATGCCAGTCAGTACAGTTTTCCAACGCAACAGTTCACGGGCCTGGATTTCAACATCAGTGGCCTGACCTGATGCGCCGCCCAGGGGTTGATGTATCATGTGTCGAGCATTGGGTAATATGTAACGATGCCCTTTTTCCCCGGCTGTGGCCAACAGTGATCCCATGGACGCTGCCTGCCCCAGCACAATGGTATGTATTGGACATTTGATAAACTGCATGGTATCATAGATGCTCATACCTGCTGTCACAGAGCCGCCCGGGCTGTTAATATAGAAATTAATGGGCTTGTCAGGGTTTTCGCTTTCCAAAACAAGCATCTGAGCCACTATCAATGAAGCTGCATGTGAAGTAACTTCGGTGTCCAGCATGATCACACGATCACGTAACAGACGACTGTAGATATCATAGCTACGTTCACCCTTGCTGGTGTGTTCAATTACTATGGGTACTAGATTTGGCACAGTTTCTCCTGGTTATTGATGCTTAGATAAGTATAACATTAACCGTGGAAAGTTGCAATGAGAGATATACTCAATTTATTCAATACATCGCTAGTAGAGGCCAATCTAGCTGCAGGTGAAATCCCTGCCAGGAAAATGTCAGCGGTGATCAATCCCAAGACCAACCAACCCTACAGTAGATCTGAGTGGTTTTTACAAAAGGTCAAAACTGGCAGTCCGTTTACCAAAGTTGATGGATCAGAGGTAGTGATCAATCGCGGTGATGCAAAACTTGTGGCAGATTGGCTGGCCAATGGCCCTGCAGGAACCATCACCATGCGCACCACAGATGGTGGAACTGTGAAAAACACCGAACTGCAAAAGACTGTGGAGTTTGGCAGCAAAGAAGCAGAGACTATAAAAATCAAAGGCTCTGATATATTTGACACACAGGCTCAAGATATAACCGACCTTGGCAACAATATCAAAGAATTATTACAAGCCGGTGGATTTCCAGCATCAGAAATGTACAGTGTGATTGCCAACAGTCAAAATTTAATCAAAATGGGCAAACTGGGCGATGCTGTGATATATCTATCGCGGCAAGCAGCAGAGGCCAAGACACCTGAGTTTCCACCAGACCTCAGCACAGCACAAATCAAAGCCATTGAGTTGTATGCCAGTGAATACATCGGGGCATTGGCGCTGGTGTCCGGTGGAGTTAAATGGATGCGTGGCAATCGCGAACAGTTCGAGGAGTTCGTGGGTGGTTCGCTCAATGATATGATTATGTATTTTCCTAAATCAACGTCAAATCCGCTGGCTGATAGTTTCAGTGTGGTCAATGACGAAACCGGGCATGCTGTTAAAATTTCCAGCAAGGGTGCAGGCAAAGGTGCTCCACCTGCCTTGGCATCAATGAAGTTACCAGATGAGGTGCGTGAAAAATATCCTGAGGCTGCTGAATTTTTAGATGTGGCACAAGATCCATCACTGTCACAGTTTACTCAACCCTTTGCCATGATGGATTATTTGTATGATCTCAATCCCAGCAAAGTGCCCAAGGCCTATCACTCAATGCTGCCATTTGATCCGTCGGCTGTGGCTCAAATTGAATCCAGCTATAAAACTGGCAAGTCATTACCACGCAGTATGATGAAAAATTTTGAAAAACAACTCAGTGAAAAAGTACTAAGTGGCACAGCATCCGATGGTGGCAAGGCTTGGTATGCTGTGATTGCTGATGTCATGCGATCTGTGAATTCTGATCGGGCTGTCCCTGAACTACGAGCTGCTTTGATTGAAAGCTTGGGCTATAATTTTATTCAACTCTACACCAATGTCAAAGACAACAAACTTGTCACTGAAGCATTTTGGCCGGCTAAAATTTCCGGGCAGGTCAAACTCAAAACCAAAAGTTCAGCCGGTGAAGTCAAAGGCAGGATGAGTGTGGAAATTTCCCCTGGGGGCGATGATCTTGATGAACCAACTATGCCTACCGGTGCAGCTCAAGCAGATGAATTACCAGACCAGGCGCCAAGTCAGAGCAAAATAAAAGCAGCCAAACCTAAAGAACCTTTGGGCACTGAAAAGAATCTAGGCCGAAAACGCCGTTAACGTGTGAGTGCCGCTACATGGTCTGTGATGTTCAAAGCCAGGGCTTCTTCGGCACTGAGCCAAACATCCTGTGGTGGCAACAAGGTAGCACGTATTTCCTCGTCGCTCATCCCAGTACATTGACGATAATGATCAATCATTCTGGCCTGTGTTAGATCAAATTCCTTGACCCTAGCAAACAATTCATGCGCCTTGCCATCACTTTCCCAGGTAAACTGATGACTGAGTATTGACGTGTTGGGTGTAAGAACTCTGCGTCCTTGAGCACCAGTAATAAAAATCAACAAGCCTGCCGATGCTACCTGCCCCAATCCAACAGTTTTGATGGGTATGCGAGAACTCATCATCACATCAATCAGCGCAAATGCAGCACTCATGTCGCCACCTTCGCTGCAAATCATCAACAGCAGTTCTTTTTTTCTACTTTTGATCACAAAGTTGGCTTGCAGAATCCATTCTATAACTGGCTTCACAGACTCAGGACCAATTTCGCCCATGAGCAAATACATGCCCTCGTCATTGAGACTTGAGGTTGAATTGTTAAAATCATCTTTGTCTGCTGTCATGCATTGCTCCGTGTAAAAGAACCTAGCCCACAAGCATTATAACATGCTTTGTGGGCTAGGTTGCAGATTACGGTAGAATTATTCTGCAGGTTTTTTGTTGTTGACATCCAATTCATTGAATGCCTCATTTGCACGACGCTCACCAACTTTACGAGCTGCAACATTGTCCTTGCGAACCTGCAAGCGATTAGCATCACCAGTGGGCAAAGTCACCAAAACGTAAGTGCGGAATCGTGTGCCTTCGGCAATGGTTTTGACATTGACTGTTTCAACACCTGTGATGTCCACAGTCTTACACATCGAGCGAATTGCGGTATCACTCATCTCACTGCCACCGGACTCATTGTCCATCATGTAGACTTTGGTCTGCTGATCTACTTGACCGCCTGCTGCCATACAGATCTTGCCGTACGCAAGAGTCTTGGCTTTGTTGGAAGCCATGCCCATGTCACGGCTCACTGCTGTACCATTGGCATACACAGCGTTTTCACTGGTAGGAAGAGTCTCCATCCACTTGGGTGCCTGACTCACAGCATGTTCAGCCTGCTTCTCTTGACGCTCGCGTTCGTTGTCTGCACGTTTGTCAAACTTGTCTTGTGTTGTTGAACATGCAGCCAATGCAGCCACAAGAGGTAATACTAAAAATACTGTTTTCATAATTTGCCTTTCAAAGTTATCTTGATTTGATCCAGTCGCCAGCACGTTGCAAGTCTGTGCCGGCACCACCAACTAGACCACCCGCTGTGCCGCATGCCGCAAGGCATAATGTCAAACATGTAACAACCACTAGTTTCATACAACCTCCTTATTGTCACTATAACCAAAGTATAGCACGGTGTCAGATATTGGTCAATTAAAATCTATCCACCACAACCCAATCCGCGTCAGATACCTGGCAAATGATGCCCTGAAACTGATGCAATTGCTTTTGCACCCAACCAGGTTCAAGGAACCAACGACATTGGGTGCCTTGGTGGTAAAACTGTCCAGCATAACTTGGGTGCGGCTTAAATTGGCTCAGCTTGCCCAAAGTTCCAGGATGCGATTCTTTTATGGCCTGCTGTTCAGGTGCATCGTTACAGATCATCACAGAGTCAGTGACCACTGACTTCTTGCCTACACGATCTTTAACGTCCCGTTCAGCCTGTTGTAATGCAATGGCACAGCCTTCACTGCTGGGGCGAGCGCCATCCCACTGAGCTTCGCCGGTGGCCATGTGCCATTCGGATCCAATCTTTGCACGAAATGTAACCATGCATTTTTTGCCACCACCAACGCTGGGCACAATGTCTCGGCGTATGTCAGCACGTTCGGTGACAGTTACTTGATTCCGTGTGACCACTTTGTCTTGCATGACACATTCAGCTGAAACTGTAGATGCCACAGCCAAAGCCAATATTGACACAGTGAATTTCATGGACACTCCTTGAGTTCTAACAGCAATTGATTAATCATCCAGTTGGTACGACCACTGCCCATCTCTACTCTGGCACCATATTGTTCTGAATCACTGAACATAGTCCAAGGCTTGGTTATGTTGCCAAGTTTAGCAAACAACAAATCATCACCACTAAGACGCATCTGTTGCAGCATTGCAACCTGTTCGCTCTTCATACGACAATTGACTCTAAATGTATCCAAGTCGGCCATACGCATGGGCTGTCGCATGGGAGTAACAGCACAACCGCTACTTACTACGGTCACAAGTATAACGCACACTCCAAAGACGAGTTTTATAAGCAGCGCGGGATTGTACATATTCAGCCTCTGTTTCCATGAGTTGACGGGGAAGATTTGCTTGGGTTTCCATCCAGTTGACGATTTGCGTTTTGTTCATGCAATCGTTTGGGATAAGGGCAACATCAACTGGGCGGTGTGGATTGGCACAACCAACCAAACCCAACATTGATATTACAAGTATGGGGTATCGCATGTTAGTTATACTCCGCATGATGTTTTTGATGTTTGTCCTGGCGCTGATAGGCACGACGGTTTTTTTCTATGTGTCCACGGAACGGAGTATTGGCTCCGTAGAGCTCCACACAACGACGCCGCTGCTTAGGCACTTTGAACTCTATGATTTGTGTTTTCATAATAGAAAATCCCAGTTAATGTAGCTATTATACACAAACTGGGATTATTGGTCAACGGTTGCTTTTATGTTAACGAATTGCCGTTTTTGTAAGTGTATTCACGGATCCAATGTTCAACATCAGCAGGGCTTTTGGCACCTTTGAGAACCAGGTACTTTTCTAGATCTGTCTGCGGGCGACGATCTAACCACTCCCGAACACGCTCTTGAGCACGAGTCATCATTTCTTTGAGATTAGTCATTGTAAGCAAATACTTTTAGGTATGCATCAGCTCGCCGTTGCCGTGCTTCTATCATTGCAACTATCAGAAAGTTTAAGAAGTTTTTTACTTGTTCCATTAGACGTTGACCTTGACTTCTTTGACAGCTGGTACCACTGCTTTTTGCAGTGATTCGGTATACACTGTCCAGGCATCGTTCTGAGCACGAACGAATTCAAAACTGGCATTGTGGAACATTTCAGCTGCTGATCGAACTTGTTCAGGCAAATAGGTAAGAGCAATTTTGGCATTTTTTTCAACCGAGTCAATTACTTCAGATGCTTTGATTACTTGAGTTGAGTAAAATTTGGTAAAATCCATTTGATTTCTCCTTGAGTTAAGCGAGCAATTTAAACAGCCCGACCATTCGGCACTGTTCTTTGTTCAACTGTATTTATTGATTATAAGAGATTTTATGTTGTATTGCAACATTTTTCTATAATCAATTCTACCATAATTTACCCAATAAATAAAATTATGAAAATATTTGTCAACGATACGTTGACCTGGCAGCGCAGTGCTCGTGACAATGTTCGACATGTTGCCCCACCTGTGACATTATCTGAATGTATTCCGGACTGGTTCAAACATTTAAAAACCAATCTTAAATTATATAAACCCGAAGGATTCTCTCATAATCAAACTACTCGACAGTGCCTGGGGCTGCGTGGTGCCATGAGCATCGGGTATACTATCCCCTGGCAGCCATCAAATCTAGTAAGATCAATTGCGCTACATGCAGAGCAATTACACGGTAGTCGCTGGGCAATCCCAAATATTGATGGACAACAGTGGATTATATCTATTATTTCTTATCCATGGCGTGCTAAAATGCCCCGGGACTGGAGTATAATGATAAATTCGCATCCATTGAATTGGTCCCAAGATTGGTTTACTTTCACTGGTATTGTTGATTATGCTACCCTGACTCCCAACAACGATCGTGAAATTGGAAATCTTTGGCCATACGATCATGTGCTGGATCCAAATTATCAATACTATAATATTGAAACGGTGATGGCTTTTCGGACCCTCAGAGTTCAAATTCCCGTTGGAACTCCGGTGTTTTCAATTGTACCAATTTATATAAAGCCTGATTGACAAAACGTGTAAATACACATTATTAAGGAGATCTTCAATGGAACTTATTATTATCATAGCCGCACTGATTGGCACTGTCTGGTGGATCACTGCTCGAGAAAAAATATTAGAAGAATCTAATCGTCATCCCTTGGATGGTGCTACTAGAAAAGAACCCACTCTAACTACCAACCCTGACGGAATTGGACATGAATCAGCATTAATGAAAGTGCTGGACATCAACAAAGATGGCAAAGTTGATGCCAAAGATGCCCAGGCAGCAGTTGATGCAGTAGCCAATAATGCCAAGGCAATCAAAGATACTGCCGAAGCTATGATTAAGAAACCTCGCAAGCCTCGCGCACCCAAGACCTTGCCCGGAAAATCAGCTGACGACCGCGTCGAATAACATGGCACATTTGGTTGCAAACATACCACCTGTACATTGTTATATCCGTAAAGAGTTTCTTTACGACTTCCAAAAAGGTCACGGAGAATATGAACCATGTATATGGATTTCAATTAAAAGTATTCGTGGACAAGCATTTAGAATAGAATCTTACTTGCCAAACTATGGTGCTGCTTATGACAAACTACCTCTTCATGC
>Ga0181348_1000672_pt1 | contig 14877 bp, 10 predicted proteins | sample Su13VDMM110DN_FD_130092 | JGI IMG/M metagenome (GOLD analysis project Ga0181348, IMG submission 130092) | Freshwater viral communities from Lake Michigan, USA - Su13.VD.MM110.D.N | ecosystem: Environmental > Aquatic > Freshwater > Lake | place: USA: Michigan | collected 2013-07-16
GTTCTCGGTACACTGACAACAATCGATACTACTAACCTCACAGTCCAAGATTCGTTAATCGAGCTTGCAAATGGCAATTCAACAACCGACGTTCTTGATGTTGGTCTTTATGGTCAATTCGGTTCGAGTGGAGCCAAATTTACTGGTCTTTTCCGCGATGCAACTGACGGAATCTATAAGCTCTTTACTGGATTAACAGTCGAACCAACAACCACTGTTGATACATCAAATGCTAGCTTTACGACTGCGACATTACAGGCATTCCTAAGTTCTAGCGGTTTAACAACTAACTCAACTGCTGTATCTTTGACAGCAAATGCCTCAGTGGCTATTGCGATTACTGCGAACACATTAAGCCTTTCGACTGCACTGCCCGGAACAAGCGGCGGTACTGGACTCGCGACTGTTACGGCAGAAGATATTTTAGTTGCTAACTCTTCAAACGGTTTTAGAAAATTAGCTGTCGGCTCTGATGGATTCGTGCTTCAGTCCAACGGTACAGCGGTTGTATACTCCACACTCGACGGAGGCACGTTCTAATTTATGGAAGCTGAATTTGTAAATGAGTATATCAATCGATTACTCGCGAACCTTCATGATCTTACAAGCAAGAACATTATGCTAGAAACAAGACTGGCCATGGCGGATAAAACCATGGGCAGTCTTCAAGCAAAAATTGTTGATCTTGAAAAGCTTGGAAATAAAAACAAAAAAACTGAAGATACTTCTGTATAAATAGAATATTAGGGGTTACATAACCGCTTCGTTACTCTATATAGAGGTTGAGAATGGCAAATAAGTTTCAATTCAAGCGCACGACGGTCGCGAATCGTACTGCGAATACTACTAATATAGCAAACTCGGCCTTTATTGATAAAGGTGAATTTGCGATCAACTTAACTGATCGTAAAGTATTCTCTTCAGATGCTGCGAATGCCATCTTCGAAGTCGGATCAAATCTTACCTCTCTTGCTGTCACTACAATTGTCGCTAATGGATCTAGTGGAACGGCCGGTCAAGTTCTTTCATCTAATGGAACAACTGTATATTGGTCTTCAGTTGGTGGTAGTGGCACTGTCACTAATATAGCGACAGCCAATGGTCTATCGGGTGGACCAATTACTACTACGGGTACACTTGGTGTTGTAACTGGTTCTACACTAACGGTGAATACTGTTGGTATTCATGTTAACTCAGCTTTATCAATTACTTCACTTACTCTTGCAGGCACAGCGAATGGCATTACCACACTCGCAGCTGGTAATACTACGATTACTGGCTTTGCGAATGCTTCAGTATCGGTTAACTCTGCACTTCTAACTGTCGGTACAAGTTTTATTGCCAACACTCTAGGTGCATTCCATACAGGAACAGTGAATGCCGCTTCACTTACTGTCGGTTCTAACTTTATTGCAAATACTACACAAGTTACACTTGCAGCTGGTGTACTATTATCTGCAAATGGTGGAGTAGGTACCGCAGGTCAGGTGTTAGCATCGAATGGTGCTACCGGTTCTCCTTATTGGGTAACAGCAGGCGGCGCTGCAGGTGGATCTAATACACACATACAATTTAATGATTCTACCAGTTCTAACGGATCTGCCGGATTTATATTTAACAAGACAAGTAATAACGTTACTGTTGGTAACACCGTAACTGCCACTCATTTTGACAGCGTATCAGATATTATTTTAAAAGAAAATATAACTAGTATTAGTAATTCCATGCATTATATTAATAATATGCACCCAGTAAGTTATAATTGGATATCTACTGGTGAAAAATCTTATGGTTTTATTGCACAAGATGTGGAAAATATTTTACCTGATATTGTGCACATTAAAGAAGATGGTACTAAAACTATTTCTTATTATCAAATTATACCATTTTTGTTATCTGCTTTAAAAGATCAACAAAAAGAACTGTCTGAGATAAAACTGTTGTTAGGCAATCTAACGCATAATAAAGAATAATGCGTTAGATTGCCATATATTAAACAGATGGCCAGTTAGCTAAAGCAGCGTCACCATCTTCAATAGCTTGTAATAGATCAGCGATATCTTCGCCTGATTCTACAATATCCGTGGATCCTGTAATAATACGTAAATGACCTACATTACGCTCAAGATTACCTTTATGCTCTTCTGTGTAATTTTCACCAGCAATTTTTGCAATGGTATCTGTTACAACCCAAACACTATCACGCGCTACCCGAATATTATTTTGAATTTCTTCCAGAGTTCTTGGTTCTCTTTCAGCCTCTGCAGGACTTGTTGTTTCTTCTGACATTTTATTATCCTCCTATTAAACTTGTATCTGGTTGATCATCACCAGACGTATTATCATTATGATCAAAGTCATCATCATCATTCTCTGGTGGAATATACTCTTCATCAAGAGTACGCCAAAATTCCATTCCCTCACACTTTGCAAGTGTTTCTTCTGTCAACACATCTTTTGGTAATGGTGCAGTTTTACTAAGCTTAGCACGCACGTCATGCATACCATCCATACCATAAACTTCCATATCTCGCTCTTTATGTATATTTTCAATTTTAGTGAAATTATGCTCGAAGTATTCTTCTTCTAAGAAGTCGTAGATAGCGCGCATTGTCTCTTCGGGGTTGTCCATCAAGTTATCATACTCAATGAAGTGAAGTTGGCGTCGACGACCTTCCATAATAGCTTGTTGAATACCAGTATAGCTTTGCCCAAGAATGCCCATTGGACTTGCAATAAACTCGCAGCGATTATCATCTGTAAGGGGTATGTTAGACTTAATCAACATTTCATCAATAAAATTAATCTTATTCTGTTCACCATTAAAAATATTCTTACGCTGTAGATTAATAAACGATGTAAGAATTTCATCAATATTACGCACAGGACAAAGAACCTTAGGTTCAATACCAAAGTAACCTTCAATGTAATTCAAACGATTAACCCATGATCTGTTTTTATCAAAGATAACAGGTTTTTCAATATCAGCGTAAAAATTAGATAGTACGCTTGAAATCATATGACGACCTATTTCAGGCTTTGGATATGCCATAAAGAGCTCGTCTTGTGAAAGAGAGTTTTCAAGTGCTAGCATTGTAGGTACTACAGGCGAACTAGGCCCCGAGTGAAATCTTGGATTTTGATTTAAAAGAGAAGATAAAAGAGTTGAACCTGCACGTGGTAGCCCTGACATAAAATAATATGATCTGGCTTGCTGTTGAGGTTGCTTGCTTATTTCTTTTTGGATTAGTTCTTTAATAGCTGTTTCGTCCATGTTATATACCTTACTGTTTATCTACAGATTCAATAATCTGGTTAATGTCAAATAGTTTTTGATCTTCAATGAATGGGTATTCAATTTCGTGACCATCAAAATCAAAGTCAAACAAATAACTGCCTGGTAATTTAAAGTCTGGATCAATTTCCGTACAGATATTATCATGAATATCGTAACCGAATACCTTCGGACTTGTTCCTACCCAAAGAACAGTTGACTTTTTGTTTAGAGCTCCTGCGGCATGCTGTATACTAGAATCTATAAGAATACGTTTCTTAGAGTGTAGTACAATACTGAACAACTCCATCAGCGTTAAAGATCTTTCAGGTGTTGCAAATACATGCTCACACCCCTTAATCTTAGGTGACCCCATTTTAGTGATCTGATAGATATGATAATCTTTTTTGTAATGCTCGACAAGCTCTTCAGCAATATCTAACGGCATATCGCGTGTCCAAGCATAAGGCTTAGCATCAGTTGCCATCAAACCGCCATTAGTATGAATAACCATTGTAGGCTTATCACGTTTCCATACACCCTTTGAGATATCATATTGTAGTTTATTAAACTTGATTTCAGGCGTTGCACCCTTATACTCTAAGCCATACAACTCACACCAGTTTGGTATAAGTTTTTTGCGTTTATGAATATGATTTGTTGTAAAATATGGTTCGTGATAAAATAAAATTGAATCTTTATTTTGAACATATTTTTGATAAAAGTATTGGGTATTACCAATAACAAATACTTTATCAACATAACTCAGGTTCAAGAAAATATCAGGGTACGCGCATACTACTATGAGTTTGCGACCTGGATGATTTTGCTTGATAGTTTTTGCGATTGCGGTAGCAGCAATATGCTTACCGATTCCACCTTGAATGTGGAATATGCTATATTTGTTTATTGACAATTCACTCTCTCCAAAACAGTCATACCATTATTATTCATTTTATATATCTTAAACCTCCAATGAGGATTTTCCATAACAAACTCTATTACAGCTGAAAGAAGACCAGTGGGTTCATTACCTACTTCACCTCTTAAACCAAAAGTGTGTGTATCGTGGAAAGCAAGATATTTGCGGGCTTTATTGCCGTGAAGCTTAAGCTCTTGTTTCAATTGACTATATGTATGAAGTGTGTCAATGAATAAGAGATCAGTTTCATCTATATTTATACGCAAAACATCTGCTTGTTTATAAACTGCATCTTTTCCTAAAGCTTTTGCAATTTGAAAAAGCGCTGTTACTTCTTGATGTAGTTGAATATCATACGAAATTAACTTAACATCTGAAGCTAGAAACGCTCTTGTACTAACTCCTGTACGTACGCCCATCTCTGTTACGGTTTTACATTCTTTAGCTAAGTCATAAAGTATATGCACGTTTTCGTTAATATCACTTTTAACTTGTCTAGCTTTTCGATATTCAGTTTCAAGTATACTATCTTTAATTGAAACTGGTTGAGGTTTAGTTTTTTTACTTACGACTAGGTTATTTAACACATGATCCCAGTTTTTACCATTAAGAAAATGATTATACTTGAAAACATTATGGGAATCAAGATCAATTCTTTTTTGTATTTCATTTTTAGCATCCGATGTTAAGGTTTTAGATATTTCACCTTTAATCTTAGATGTCTTAAATGCATATACATTTTGAGATTTTTGAACAAGATAGTCATCACCATACCATACCTGATATAAGCTAGGGATCACTCGATAAGAAGATCTTTTTACAAACATACAGCAACCAAATGCATATGCTTGACCGCCGATAGCTTTAGTCTTATCTAGATTGAGACGAATAAGTTCTTCTCGTTTATCCGGATGTGCAACAACATGGTAGTTGTCTGGACCACCTTTAAGATGCACGCCAATGAGATCAATATCAGTAAAATCTAAATCCGACATGTAATCAAATACCGTTGGATCAACATCTAAATCATCATTGAGTATACAAATCACATCAGCTTGAGATCTAAAATATCCTTCGTTCCAAGCCGGATTAACGTAGATATTTTTACCGTAATCAATCACAGTTATCTTAGGATGTAGTATTAAGTCTTTAGGTCTACCTTGACGGTTATTATCAACTAGAAAGAAATTACCAATCTTATCCGACTCACAGTATTTATCTAAATATTGTGGAAGATCAGCAACCTTCCACATGGTCGGCATAACAATATCAATAGTGTTCATTATTTGCTCGCCAATGACTTTTTAAAATCACCCTTGTACATTTTGTTGCCGATATGGAATACTGTATGTTCAGGGTATACCCAAATAGTATAGCCGAGCTCATTAATCTTACGGGAAAGAGCAATATCCTCACCGACGAAATCCCCATTTAAAATACCATATTCGCAGATATTCTTTACTGTCTTAGCGCGGAAACGAACTTCGGTATTTGACTCCCAAAGATCAACAATGACTTTACGCGTAAGTTTTAGGAAACCTGTGCCGGTTTTTTTAGTCTTAATATAACCTTCTTCATCTTTGACAATTTTATCAGGAAGAAAGATATTAAAAGATTCTTCCTTATCGCCTTTATTGACAACAGGTACAGTAATTACATCTTTATCGGATTTAAGAATCTCAATAAGAGCTTTTTCATCCCAGTATTCATCATCGTCAATAAAGACCATGATATCGTAATCTTGTGTGTAAGCTAAGTTAAAGAGTTCATTCCTTGCCATTGGCAGGATAGACTCATTTGCCAGAAAGACTGCGTTAATAGCAAAACCATTCTGTAAGCCTAACTTAATAGACTCACAGAGTGAATGCACAAAATAAGCATCTACTTTCTGATCAAGACAGGGGGTTGCGATCAATACTTTCTTCATAATATCTCCATAACGACTACATTACTATATATCAATTCTTAAATTAATCAACTATTATTTTCAAGTTGTGCAACTCTAGCTTTAACAGCATCAAGTTCTGCTGATAGTTCCTTAATAGCATTAACTAGTACAGGTACCAGATAATCTTGAGTCATAAAGAACTTATCTGGATTATCATCTGAAACAATTACTGCTTCATTACCTTCTGCCTCAAGTACTTCTTGAGCTGAGAATCCATAGCGTTTCTTGTCATCCAATAAGCAGCCTGTTTCGCGATCTTTAAATCCGAACTTAATTGGTGTAATGTTTTGTAAGAATCCACGTCCATGTGGGACTGATCCAAAGATACACTTGTCACGAATATCAGAAACAGCCGTCCATGCTACTTGAATCTGTGCACATGCATGAGTAGAGTTACCCATAATAATGCGATTAGATTCAGTAGTGATATTAGCAAGACCGGTACTACTTACACCTGCGCCTTGACCGAATAATATGTTATTTGAACCTGTTGTTGCGCAACAACCTGCACAATTACCTGCATATAAATTATCTATACCTGTCGTTACTGCGCGACCAGCTTGTGTACCAAAGAAAGTATTATTATTGCCAGTAGTTATGCATAACCCTGAAAACGATCCCATAAAGGTATTATTATTACCTGTCGAGATGCCATTACCTGAACATAAACCAGCAAAGACGTTATTGCATCCACCTGCGCTGGTTAAACTCCAACCAGCGCAGCGTCCAATAAAAATATTATCGGTGCCCGTTGCATTTCTGCAACCTGCTTCAAAACCAATAAATATATTGCAGCTACCAGTAGTTGTAGCCGCGCCTGCGCGTGACCCAAAGAAGTGGTTATGTGAACCTGTTGTTATACCAAAGCCAGCATATCTACCAAATACAGTGTTATATGAACCTGAGGAACCACTTGAGCTACCTGCAGCACGAAAACCAACAAATGTATTATGGCAACCTGTTGTGAAATAACGCCCAGCGCAGGTACCAGCACTGAAATTATGATTACCGGTCGTATTCTTTTCATTGGCGGCCGCTCCTATGAATATATTGTTTATTCCAGTAGTATTATATCGACCTGCACTACACCCTATAAAGACATTACATATACCGGTAGTGTTTCTTTCTCCTGCTCTGTTACCAAGAAATATGTTATAGCAGCCAGCAGTGGTACAACATCCCGCTAATGGGCCAATTATTACGTTTTGGAAGCCAGATGTCAGTCTTGCACCAGCCGCGCAACCAATAACAATGTTATTGTTGCCTCTTGTGATCCCGTTCGTTGTAGCTAGAAACCCAGAACCTGTTCCACCGATGGTCGCAGCTGTAGCTGTGTACACCGCGAGCTGATTGATACCCTCGCCGCCCGTTACTATAGTTACGGCGGTTACAGCACCACCAGAAACAGTAATATTTGCTGTTGGAAATACAGATGGCGCTACGCCAGAACTTAAAGTAAGTGTGACGCCATTGTATGTTCCATCAGTATAGCCTGTTCCGCCTGCAGTGAGTGTTACTGATGTGATGGCAGATGCATTGAACATCGCGTTTGTGCCTATTGCAACAGTATCTGCCGCACTCGCGCGTTCACCTGCATATTTTCCTAGGAAGACATTTCCGCATGCGTTAGAACCGTAACTTGATCTTCTTCCCGCTTTACAACCTATAAAGATGTTACTATTACCTTCAGTACTACACATACCAGCTTCACAACCGAGGAAGATATTATAGTTACCACTGATATTCTGCTTACCTGCGTACTGCCCTGCAAAGAAGTTGTTATTACCTCTTCGGTTACACATACCTGCTTGACAGCCAATAAAGGTGTTATTATGACCAGTTGTATTATATGCCCCTGTTGATTGACCTAACGCAATGTTATTGTAACCGGCAGCTAAAGTACTCGCAGGTACAGAGAAACCAGAACCGGTACCGCCAAGTTGCGCGGCAGTAATAGTAAATACTGATGGTAATTTAACACCACTACCTCCACATCCACTTACAAGTGTAATACCTGTAACTACACCTGATGTTATTGTCGCATTAACAACCGGGAAAACACCAGGTGCTGTTCCGCTTGAAAGTGACATTGTAACGCTATTGCAAGTTCCAGAACCACCACTTAGATAACCGGTACCACCTGTAATACTACCAAACGTTGCAAGCGTAGTTGTGTTACGCAACGCACCTTGACCAATGCCTATATTATTACAAGAACAAAAGTTTCTTGAACCTGCATTGTGCCCTGCAAAGAAGTTGTAACACCCGAAAGTATTATCGGCGCCAGCGCTCTGACCGATAAAGATGTTGCGTGTACCTGTTGTATTATAACGTCCAGTAAATGCCCCGGCAAAGAAGTTATAGTTACCTGTTGTATTACTTAAGCCGGTACAAAAACCATGGAATATATTACGGGCACCAGTTGTGTTACAGAGCCCCGCGCATTGACCCATGAATAAGTTGTAACTTCCAGTAGTATTATTTAAACCACTACTTGTACCATTGAATATATTACGGTTACCGGTTGTATTACAGTACCCTGCACAGAATCCAGCAAAGAAGTTATAGCAACCAAACGTGTTACGAAACCCTGCAAGGTTACCAATAAATGTATTATGGCTACCTGTTGTATTACAGTAACCTGCGCATTGACCATCAAAAGAGTTAAAACAACCTGTGGTAGTGCTATTCCCGGCTCTCGCTCCAATAAAATTATTATGACAACCAAACGTATTACAAGCACCTGCGCTTAAGCCAATAAATGTATTATATTTACCTGTAGTGTTTTTTAATCCTGCACCATTACCTAAAATTGCGTTATATGCCCCAAATGTATTACAACACCCGGCTGAGTTACCAATAAAAATGTTTGACACGCCAGTGGTATTACTACCACCTGCGTTTGGTCCTATGAATAAGTTTTCACAACCGAAAGTATTAAAGCGCCCTGCATTACATCCAATAAATGTATTATGACAGCCTGTTACATTAGTATAACCGGCGCACCGACCAGCAAAGAAGTTATAGCAACCAAACGTGGTACTAAATCCTGCTGATGTACCAATAAATATGTTAAATGCGCCAGTTAGGTTACAACGACCAGCACAGTTACCAATAAAATTATTATCACTACCTGTGGTTGTCGCTCGCCCGGCGTAGTTGCCTATCATAATATTACAGCATGCTGTTGTGCTCTCACGCCCAGCATATCTTCCTAAGAAGACGTTGTGATTTCCGCTTGTGATTTTAAAACCGGCAAGCGAGCCAATAGCAATGTTTGCGCATCCGCTTGTGCTATATTTACCCGCATATGTTCCAATAAATACGTTGCTGCGCCCAGAGGTATTGCAACAGCTCCCGGCTTGGCGACCAATATAGACGTTTTCACATCCAACTACACTTAAACGACCGGCATGTTCTCCAATGTAAACATTATAATTTCCTGTGGTATTACAATAACCAGCGCACTGACCAGCAAAGAAGTTATTGCAACCGAATGTGTTACAAAACCCTGCAAATCTACCAATAAATGTATTGAAGTTACCGGTAGTACTACTAAATCCTGCGCATTGCCCGGCAGCTATGTTATGGCAACCTGAAGTGTTACAAGCTCCAGCACTTCTTCCAAAATATAGGTTATGACAACCAAAATTATTACATGCACCAGCACTTAAACCAATAAATGTATTATAGCGACCTGTCGCATTTCTAAACCCTGCGCCATTACCTAAAAATGTGTTATATGCACCAAATGTATTATTTAGCCCTGCATTTGCACCGATAAAGACGTTTGAACTTCCTGTAGTGCTACTATACCCTGCACATTGTCCAGCGAAATGATTACAGTTACCAAAGGTATTGTATTTTCCGGCTTCTTTACCAATAAAAGTATTATTAACACCCGTTGTATTACAACGACCAGCGCACTGGCCGGCAAAGAAATTGTAACTACCTGTTGTGTTAACTTGTCCGGCACTAATACCAAAGGCAATATTATGAGAACCAGTAGTATTGTTTAGACCAGCTATAAAACCGTTAAAGAAGTTGTGACTGCCTGTTGTATTACTAGCCCCAGCTCTTTCACCAAAGAACGTATTGCAACCTCCGGAAATATTACAGTAACCAGCGCACATGCCAGCAAAGAAATTGTTGAAGCCGAATGTGTTACAGAACCCGGCAAATCTACCAATAAATGTGTTATCACCACCTGTAGCAGTATTTCTACCAGCACAACATCCAGCAAAGAAGTTATACTTACCAAATGTTAGGGCTAACCCAGCACTATCTCCGATCGCAATATTGTTGCAACCTGTAGCAGTAATTGATGCACAACCGCTTGCAATAAACAAGTTCTTTTTAGCATCTAGTGAAGCGCCGCCTGCAAATATAGAGCCGTTAATATAAAGCCCGGTTGCATTAACTTTTATTCTTTCAGTAGTTCCTGCACCAAGTAATAATGTATCAGTAAGATTATATGTACCTACAAGAGACCCAATAATAGTATTGTTTACACCGGTTGTTATATCACACCCGGCATTACAACCAAAAAATATGTTGTTACACCCTGTTGTATTCTTATAACCCGCGCATTGGCCTGCAAATAAAGTATTATTGCCAGTTGTTCTGCTATACCCAGCAAATCGGCCAAAAGCTGTATTATTACATCCTGTTGTACCTAAACGACCAGCTAAGTAACCCATGGATATATTATCACTACCAAAGGAATTGCAGCAACCAACCGCAACACCAATGAATATATTATTATCACCTGTAGTGTTATAACGCCCTGCTTGCGAACCGATAAACGTATTATAACAACCTGTAGTATTTGTATATCCAGCGCAACAGCCGATAAACGTATTACGTAAACCAAAAGTATTACTACGGCCCGCGTTTAGTCCAATAAAGGTGTTATAGTGACCAGTCGTATTACCATTACCAGCACAGCTACCTAGAAATACGTTATAACATCCTGTGGTATTAGAAGTACCACTAACAAGTCCAAAGAAAAGATTACCTTTACCTGTTGTATTTTTTTCACCAGCTCGCTGTCCTAAAAATAAATTGTTAATACCCGACGTGTTATAATAACCAGCACAAAAACCTAAAAATAAGTTATGATTAGCATTATTGCAAAAACCTGCTTTATTACCTGCAAAGAAGTTATAGCAACCTGTACTATTATTATACCCAGCATTACTTCCTAGAAAAGTATTATAGGAACCTGAGGTAGTACAATATCCTGCGCATCTACCTGCAAAGAAGTTATTAGTACCGCTTGTTAAATTATAACCAGCACAAAACCCGAAAGCAGTATTATGACAACCAGAGCCTGTAATGCTTGGACAGCCTGAAGCAATGAACAAGTTCTTTTGAGCATCTAGTGAAGCGCCACCTGTAAATGCGGATCCGTTAATAAACAGCCCGCTGTTATTGACTTTTAGCCGCTCACAGGTACCTGCACCAAGTAAAAGGGTATCGGAAAGGTCTGCAGTTGCTACCAACGAACCAATAATAGTATTATTGATACCTGTAGTTACATCGCGACCTGCGTTTTGCCCAAGGAATATATTGCTATAACCTGTAGTATTACAATAACCAGCGCATTTACCTGCAAAGAAATTATTATTACCATCTGTTGAATAATAACCAGCGTTTTGGCCAAGGTATATATTACTATTACCGATAGTATTGCAAAAACCTGCTTTATCACCTGCAAACAAGTTATAGCAACCTGTACTATTCTTATACCCAGCGGTTTGACCAATGAATATATTTCTCATACCAGTTGTGTTACAGAATCCTGCGCAACGACCGGCAAAGAAATTATTATTACCATCCGTTAAATTATAACCAGCACAAAACCCAAAGGCTGTATTATAACAACCTATTGCTGTAATATTAGGAGTTCCTGAAGCAACAAACAAGTTCTTTTTTGCATCAAGGGAAGCGCCACCTGTAAATGCTGTGCCGTTGATAAAGAGGCCACTATCAGTAACCTTAAGTCGCTCGCATGCACCAGCGCCCATCAATAATGTGTTGGAAAGATCAGAGGTTGCAACAAGAGATCCAATAATGGTATTATTGCAACCTGTGGTTACATCTCGACCTGCGACACATCCGATAAAAATATTACCATTACCGGTAGAATTACAGTAACCTGAATAACAACCTAAAAAGATGTTGTGGCAACCGATATTATAATAACCTGATTTATAACCTATAAACGCGTTATAGTTACCACTGGCATTATTATAACCAGCTTGGTACCCTATGATATTGTTAAAATTACCGGTAGTATTATTACGACCTGCATTACTACCAAAAAAGTTATTATTGCAGCCGGTTGTATTGTAAAGCCCTGCGCCACCACCGAAAAAGTTATTACAATTACCAGTAGTGTTACACTCCCCGGTGCTTAAACCCAAGAAATTATTATAACATGCTGTGGTAGATTGCTTACCAGCATCTCGTCCAAGGTAATTATTATATTTTCCGAAAGTATTACAAACACCTGTACACACTCCAATAAATGTATTATGACAGCCTGTAGTGTTATATTTACCGGCAGCTAAACCGATAAACGTATTATAACCACCTAATGTGTTTGTACAACCTGCGCATGCACCCATAAAGGTATTGTGGCAGCCTGTTGAGTTTGTACGCCCGGCACTTGCACCCATAAAGGTATTATGGCAACCAAAGGTATTGTATCTACCTGCATTTTTACCTATAAATGTATTATAATTACCAGTGGTATTGGTTAAACCCGAATAGGATCCTAGGAATGTATTGTAATTACCAGATTCATTGTTCTTACCAACGTGTTTACCAATGAATAAATTATATTTACCGACAGTGTTACCACAACCTGCATTTGAACCGATAAAGGTATTATAACAACCAAATGTATTTTGTCTACCCGCATTTGCGCCAATAAAGGTATTGTATCTACCTGTTGTATTACCTAAGCCGCTAAACCTACCCATAAAGGTATTATGGCAGCCAGTGGTATTAGTACCACCCGAGTAATAACCAAAAAATAAGTTATTACAACCGGTAGTATTTCTATAACCTGCATAATTACCTATAAAAATGTTGTCACAAGCAGATGTATTTAAAACACCAGCGCACCTACCTGCAAAGAAGTTATGAGACCCGGTAGTATTATTACGTCCAGCCATTCTGCCGAAGAACGTATTATAGTTACCTGTAGTATTGCAACCACCGGCGCATTGGCCGGCAAATAAGTTATTACATCCAAATGTTGTACATCTACCAGCACAAGAACCAATAAATATGTTATTAACGCCTGTTGTGCTGCTTTGACCCGCGCAAATCCCAGCGAAGAAGTTTGTATTAGAGGTATTGTAATTTACAATGTTGGTTAAACAACGGCCATCATCAACGACTGTGGTACCAGAAATTTTAATTGCCATCTTCGTCTGATTCCTTTGACTCGGCATCATTTGTTTGTTTATATTTATACAAATGAGATATATAAGATAGCATATAAATTACAAGGTGAGAAAATGAAAATAGTATTGGTTTCAGGCGGATTCGATCCACTTCATAGTGGGCACATTGAATATTTTAAAGAAGCTAAAAAACTCGGAGATATTCTCGTAGTTGCTATTAATAGCGACGAATGGTTGATTCGTAAAAAAGGTCAATCATTTATGCACGTCAATGAAAGAATTGCAATTATAAAAAATCTTAAAATGGTTGATTACACTATTCTATTTAATGACGATGATGATAGCTCGAGCTCAGCAATTCAATACTGCTTAAACGCGTGGCCTGATGCAGAAATAGTATTTGCGAATGGCGGAGATCGTAATAGTATTAACATACCAGAAATGACAATACTAAATATTAAAAGATTGAGTTTTGTTTTTGGAGTTGGTGGTGAAGATAAGAAAAATTCGAGCAGTTGGATTCTTCAAGAATGGAAAGCACCGAAAACACAACGAGTGTGGGGATACTATCGCGTGTTGCACGAAGTGTCTGGAACAAAGGTAAAAGAATTAACTATCATGCCTGGTCAAAGTATTAGTTTACAACGACATATAAATAGACATGAGTTATGGCACGTTACTGCTGGCAAATGCCGAGTAGAAAGCGGCCCACTCGATGCGCATACTTTATCTTCAATCGAATTGGTAAAACACGATCAAATTTCTATACCTCAAAATAATTGGCATAGATTATACAATCCATTTAATGAGCCTTGTCAAATAATTGAAATACAGTATGGAGATAAGTGTATAGAAGAAGATATTATACGTAAAGATAATACATAACCAATATTTGCATTTCGCAAATACATTATAATTAAAGGAAATACAACATGACTAATGAATTAGAAATCGAAACGCTTGATACTAATACTCAAGCTGAAACACAAAATGAATTTGTAACAGTGACATTAAATATTCATCAATTGAATGTGATTGCTACGTGTCTTCAAGAGCTTCCGCATCGCGTCGCCGCCCCAATTTTACAAAGTTTAATACAACAGGCGCAAGAACAATTACAAGCATAATTACTCGAAAGACATAAAGTCATTCTAACACATTTCTCTGTTGTTGTACACTAAAAAGTGATACAATAAGCATATTATAAATAAAAATAAACGAGGAATAAGATGGCAACTCCTACTACAAAAGCAACATTTAAAGAGTATTGCCTTCGAAAGCTCGGCAAACCAGTCATTGAGATTAACGTCGACGA
>Ga0181348_1000673_pt1 | contig 14866 bp, 8 predicted proteins | sample Su13VDMM110DN_FD_130092 | JGI IMG/M metagenome (GOLD analysis project Ga0181348, IMG submission 130092) | Freshwater viral communities from Lake Michigan, USA - Su13.VD.MM110.D.N | ecosystem: Environmental > Aquatic > Freshwater > Lake | place: USA: Michigan | collected 2013-07-16
CAGCACAATCAGCAGCATTAAAAACTAAAAATGGGCTTACAATGGAATCAGGAGATGGTCCTGTTTCTATTACCGCTAAAGGATCAGTAACTTTACAATCAAATGGCGGTGGATCAGTTGGTATGGAAGCTGTAAGTGGATCAGCTGCAATTCAAGCTCTGGTCGGGGATATTGTATTAAAAGCCCAAGAAGTTCATATCGCTGGCGGTGCTGCCTCTATAGTTTTGAAAGGCAGTGAAGTTCATATAAAAGCTGGTAGTGCTGAAATAGTTTTGAACGAGAGTGGAGTTCATATTAATGAAGGAATAGCAAAAATAGCAAAAACGACTGAAGAAGGATGGATGGAAGGTGATCCTGCACCGGCAGAAACTCCTCCTCCTACTCCGCTCTACCGCGGAACTCAGCTTCGTGCCCAATTTGCCCAATTTGCCAAATAGCATCAAGCAAAACAAACGACAATAGGAGTCTTGGAGTATGATAAATAAAACATGATAGTACAAAAAGTAACAAGAAAATTCGATTATTCAGATTTAGACCTAGATTTCATTGCTCATCCAACATCAAAGGATGTAGTAAAGAAAAAAGGCTTTGATGCTATTAAAAGATCAATTAGAAATCTAGTTCTTACCAATTTTTATGATAAACCTTTTCGTTCCTATATCGGGTCAAATGTACAAAAAATACTATTTGATAATATAAATCCATTTACAGCTATATTTCTCCGTGATGCTATAGAAGAAGTAATTACAAACTTTGAACCAAGAGTGAAATTAAGAGAAGATGTCTCTAATGGTATTGTTGTTAATGTGAGTTCTGATAATAATGGATATGATGTAACCATATCATTTACTATACTAAATACCGGTGCACCAGTTACATTTTCACTATTTTTAGAAAGACTCAGGTAGCCAATGGCAACAGAAAAAGCAGCACTACGTATTACAGAACTTGATTTCGATTCTATTAAACAAAACCTAAAGGTATTTCTAAAAAGCCAATCTGAATTCCAAGACTTTGATTTTGAAGGTTCTGGTATGTCAGTCTTACTCGATGTGCTTGCCTATAACACTCACTATATGGGATATTATCTCAATATGGTTGGTAATGAGATGTTTCTTGATTCTTCTCAATTGAGAAATTCAATTATTTCACATGCTAAGTTGATGAATTATGTTCCTGGATCAAGACAAGGTGCTCTATCAAGAATTGATATCAATGTAACTCCATCAAACACTGAAGATATTACTACAAATTCGTTAACTTTAGAGAAATTTACAAGACTTTTGGGTCAAGATATGGATGGTGTAAATTATCCATTCGTCACTCTTAATTCAAATACAGTATCTAAATCGGGACAATCTTTCTCTTTCTCCAATGTCTATGTCAAGCAAGGTGAAGTTTCTACACTACAGTACTTGGTAGATGCTACAAACACTAATAGAAAATTTGAAATACCATCAGAAAATGTTGATCTTACTTCTGTTATCATCTCTGTTCAAGAATCATCAACTAATACAGATATAAAACTTTATACACAAGCAACAGATTTGACTGAACTTACATCAAGTTCAGTGGTTTACTGGATAGAAGAAAATGAAAAACGAACATATTCTTTCTATTTTGGTGATGATTATATTGGCAAAAGACCTAAAGATGATAATATAGTTACTTGCACATATCTTGATAATATTGGTTCTATATCAAATAACATCACAGGATTTACTTTTGTTGAACCTATAGGTGGTGAATATTCAGATAATGTTACTGTTACATCAGCTGTATCTTCATATGGTGGTATAGAAAAAGAAAGTATTGAACAAGTTAGATTCCGTGCTCCTTATTTCTATACTACACAGAATCGTGCTGTTACAAAGAATGATTATGAAACACTTATTTTGAAAGATTATAATTATATTGATTCAGTTTCTGTTTGGGGTGGAGAAGAGAATGATCCAATTGTATATGGTAAAGTATTCATATCTCTCAAAACAAGTGGCAATTTTGAACTAACCAATTTTGAAAAAGAGCGAATTAAGACAGAACTTATTCAAAAAAGAAATGTTTTGACTGTTACGCCTGAAATTGTTGATCCTGACTATGTATTCATTATGATTGATGGTAATGTAACTTATAATTCACAACTGACAGCTTTAGACGAAAGTTCACTTAATAGTTTAGTAAAAGCCGCTATCCAAGACTATATCTCTGATGAGCTTAATAAATTTTCATCAACATTTAGAAAATCAAAACTACAACAATATATTGAAAATTGTGATCCTTCTATTACAGGTTCTGATATTGATGTATATGTACAAAAGAGAACTTTAATTGATACGATTAACACTAGGACATATACTATCAAATATAACATACCCTTAAAACAATCTACCCATAGTAACAGATTGTCAAGTTTTCCAAAATTACAAGTTTTTGATTCAGCTGGAATATCAAGAGATTCCTTTATTGAAGAAGTGCCTGAAGCAGAGACGGGTATTGATAGAATTGAAATTATAGACGGAGGAAGAAATTATATTAGTGCTCCTACAATCACAATAAACGGCGATGGAAAAGGAGCAACTGCAACAGCATCTATTCTTGCTGGTAGAATAAACAAAATCACAATTACAAACGCTGGAACTGATTATTCATATGCTATTGTGACAATAAGTGGAGGTGAAGGGTATGGAGAGATTACAAGTATAAAGCTTCAGTCCGAAGAATCTGTATTAAGAACTTTTTATTACAAATCAAATGGTGAAAAAGTAATCATCAATCAAAATGCTGGCATTATATATTATAACACAGGCACAATTATACTTAATAGTCTTAGATCAACAGGCCTAGAAGACAATGTTTTTTATGATGACGACTATTTGACTCTTAATATTCAATCAGAGGATGATATAATTTATCCTTTAAGAAATAGAATATTAACATTAGACCTAAATGATTCTAAAAGTATCCAAATTAAAATGGTGGCAGAAGGTTAATGGCCAACACAATATCCAATAACAGAATTAGTAATCTTGTTTATAGTCAATTACCATTCTTTGTTAGAAATGATCATTCTAACTTTATTACATTCATAGAGAAATACTATGAATATCTTGAGCAGAATGATAAAGTTATAAATCGTATCAAAAATCTTCAAAGATATCAAGATATAGATTTAACAGAAGATGAATTTGCTGAGAAGTTTTATTCTACATTTCTTAAATATATTCCACAAAAAGACATTTTAGCTGATAAAAAAATTCTGATTAAACATATCAAAGATTTTTATAGAGCTAAAGGTACAGAAAAAGCAACAAAATTTTTACTTAGAGCTTTATATGATCTTGAGATAGATTTTTATTATCCTAAAAAAGATATACTTAGAACCTCTGACGGCAAATGGTTTATTCAAAAATCGTTAAGAATTACTGATACTAAAATAGCTAATATATCTAATAGCAATCTCTCTGGATTAGAGAGATATATTGGCTCAAAAATTATAGGTAATACATCTAATTCTTCTGCACTAGTAGAAAAAGTTGATAGATTTTTTGAACAAGGAACACAAATTGATGAATTAATTCTCTCTAATATTAATGGTAATTTTATTAATGGTGAATTAATCTATACAATTACAAATACTACTAGCTTTATATCATCAAATGTTTTTGGTGGAATTATCAATACAATAGAAGTTGTAGATGGTGGATCACTATATTCTATTGGTGATCCAGTTATCATAGTTAGTAATACTGGTTCAGGTGCTTGTGCTACTGTGTCATTAGTCACAACAGGCAATATAACATCTATTTCTGTTTTCTCTGGCGGTGCAGGATTTAGAGTTAATGATTATCTTCTTTTTACTGGTGGTGGAGGTACAGGAGCAAATGCTAATGTTAAAACAGTTATAAGTGATAATTCCATTCATCCAAATACTTATAATATAGTATCAAGTGTTATTAGTCTTGAAGCAAATACTACACTTGATAATGCTGTTTATACAAATCTCAGTTCATCAAATGTAAACACAAGTATATCTAACGCTGTAAATTTTTGGACATATGCTAATACTGGTCCAGTAGACACAGTATTAATATTATCATCAGGATCTAATTATTCATCTAAACCTGATATAAGTGTTATTGCCAATTCAGTAATACAGCAATTGGGTATTCTTGGTAGAATGGATATCATTAATGGCGGACAAAATTATGCCAAAGGTGATACAATTCAGTTTATTAATGTAATTGGCGGATATGGCACAGGTGCTTTTGCTAATGTGACAAATGTTGATGCTTCACAATCAAATGCTATAAATCAAATTAAATTTCAGATGATATCAGGTAATTTTATTGGTGGTTCAGGATATGATATAAACTATCTACCTACTGCTAATGTTGTATCAAATACCGGTAATGGAGCTAATATAATAGTTTCTGCCATTCTTGGCACAGCAGCAAATCTGATACCAACAACATCTTCAATTGGTTCTATTCAAAAAATTGTGATTTCTAATAGAGGTATTAACTATGGATCTAATACTAGAATTGATCTTACGCAATCCGGCGATGGAACTGCTAATGGCAATGTAACCACTATAACGGGAACTTTCAGTTATCCAGGCATTTATCTAAATGATGATGGGCACATTAGTTCTTATAATTTTATACAAAATCGTGACTATTATCAAATATACTCATATGTTATCAAATCAGATCAATCAATTTCAAAATACCGACAAGCTGTAAAAGATATAATTCATCCTGCTGGTTTGAAACTATTTGGACAATATGAATATTTGAATGAATCATCAAATACTGGAAATCGTTCTTCAGCTAATGACGTTGTAGGAAGTTTAATTACAAGCAAAACATATGTGAAAACTGGTAACACTATAAATATAAACTATACATCACATACTCTCTCTATTAATTCCAATGTCATCCTTGAATTTACTTCTGGTGGTTCAAATAATGTTCGCAATGGAATATATATGGTACAAAACACTTTACCAAATTATTTTCAAGTATTGCAAAAGAGTTCATTATCTAATATTGCAATAGTAAATCCAGGAAGACTATATAACTCTAATAGCTTTCTTGTAATTACGGGAAATGGATATGGTGCTAATGCTACATTTAATACTAATGCTAATGGAAGTATAGTTTCTGTAATAATAAATGAACCAGGTATAGGATTTACTTTTCAACCAACTATTACAGCTAATGGATCAAATTCTATATCAGCTACATTTACATCAAATATAGCATATTCAAATAATACTTCTGGAAATGTGTTTGTTATCCTCAGACAATAATGAATAAAAAGGAAACTAAAAACGACAATAGGAGTCCTAATGATAACAAGTGTAACATTTGTTGATTTAAGAATTAATAATGCTGAACAATTTAAAGAATCAATATCAGAACCATCACCAAATACAAAGATATATCTAACATTTGGTAAAGCTGATGCGTGGGCAAATGAAGCTAGCCCAAATGTGACAAATTCTTCTTCAGCTACTGTATATGAAATATGGTCAAATATGATTGGCGGTAAAAGAATATTTGGTAGTGATTTTTCACATATGATACCAAGATTTGATTGGTCTGCAAATACAGTATATACCAACTATGATCATATGCATACTAATCTTCATTCTGGCAATACTAAATTTTATGTTATGAATAGTGATTCCTCAGTATATAAATGTATTGCCAATGCTAATGGATCAAATTCGACTGTAGAACCAACTTCAGTTAATCCATCAATTACATCTTCTACTTCTGATGGTTATATTTGGAAATATATGTATACTTTATCTGATGCTGAAAAAACAAAATTCTTATCTGATGGTTATATTCCAGTAAAAACATTAGCGTCAAATGATGGATCACAACAATATCAAGTTCAACAAAATGCTACCAAAGGATCTATCAATTATATCCAAATTACAAATAGCGGTTCCAATTATACGAACATCTCTAACATTACAATTACAATAGCTGGTGACGGTTCTTTAGCTACAGCTGTTCCTGTTCTTAATACATCTACAAATGTCATTTCAAGTATTACTATTACAAATCCAGGAACATTATATACATATGCTAACGTAGCTATCACAGATGCCGGACTAGGAACAGGAGCTACAGCAAGACCAATTATAAGTCCAATAGGTGGGCATGGCTCTGATCCACTATATGAATTGGGCGGTAAAAATATAATGATTTCTGTGAGAATATTATATGATGAAAATGGAACATTGCCTGTAACAAATGATCTTAGACAAATAACACTATTAAAAGATCCTTTAATTAGATCTTCAGCAAATGCCATCTCTAATACCGTATTTTTACAAGCAAAAACTTTAACTGTTGCAGGTACAGGAAATTATATACAAGACGAGATTGTTTATCAAGGATCCAGTTTAGCTACTGCAACTTTTAAAGGTCGTGTTGTGTCGTGGGTTTCCTCAACAAATAAACTTATACTTATAAATACAGAAGGAACTGTCATAGCATCTCAATCAGTAACTGGATCGACAAGCTTTACTGTCAGAACCTTATCCGGCATAGTTGAAGAAGCATTAGAAAAATATACAGGCAAAATACTCTATGCAGATAATATAAAACCTGTAACAAGATCATCTGATCAGACGGAAGAATATAAAATATTAGTTGAATTTTAGATGCTAATCGCTAAGGGAATAAAGTTAAATGGCTAATACCAGTAATACCACACTTTCTACAGATTTTAATGTATCACCGTATTATGATGACTATGATACATCTAAAGAATTTTATAGAATTTTATACAAACCAGGTTATGCTGTTCAAGCACGAGAACTAACACAACAGCAAACAATACTTCAAAAACAAGTAGGTAGAATAGGCACACATCTATTCAAAGAAGGAAGTATTGTCGTTCCTGGTATGTTTGGTATTCATACTGCAAATTCTATTTCTGGTCCTGTAGAATATGTAAAAGTTAATGATGTCGATTCTTCCAATTCTTCTGTCTCTATCGATAATTTCTTAGATCAAACAATCACAGGTCAAACAACTGGTATTAAAGCTGAAATTAGTTATGTTTTAGATGGAACACAAAGTTCCTCTAATACAAAAACAATTTATATTGATTATAGAAACGTCTCAAATACAAATTCGAGCATTAGAGTTTTTCAATCTGGAGAAATATTAACTTGTAATGCAGGAACATTGGTTGTTCATTCTACAAATCCAACAGGTAAAGGATCTGCCTTTAATATTTCAGAAGGTGTGTTTTATGCTAAAGAACATTTTATTCATTTTTCAACACAAAGAATTATTTTAGATAGATATAATGATTCACCATCATGCCGTGTTGGATTTACACTGCTAGAAGAAATTGTGAATTCTTCTGATGACCAAAGTCTGTTAGATCCTGCATTAGAATCATCAAATTTTTCTGCTCCTGGTTCCGATAGACTTAAACTCAATGCTGTTCTAACTGTTAATCCATATGATGAAACTACAACATCTGCTGATTTTATTACTCTTGTTACCATTGATGACGGTATTATTACAAAGAGTATGCAGAGACCACAATATAACATAATTGCTGACGAAATGGCAAAAAGAACATTTGATGAATCAGGTCATTATTATGTTAATGGACTAGAAGTCAACCTTAGAGAACATTTGGATGATGGTACTAATGGTGGAAGATTCTTATCAGCAAATGGTGGTAATGCCAATCTAATTTCTGTACAAGTGTCTCCTGGTACAGCATATGTTAGTGGATATGAAATTGGAACATTAAATACACGATATCTTTCTACACCTAAATCGTCTGACTATCTTACAATTACATCACAACTTTCATCAGCAGCACTTGGATCTTATGTTACTGTTAATCAATTTACAGGATCATGGGGATTAGATCAAGGAACAGTTATCGATCTATATGATACTACACAAACAAGATTAACATCACAATCTTGGTCTACAGGTGCGCAAACAGGCAATCTTATAGGAAATTCTGTCTTTGTTTCAGTAGAACATAATACAGGAACAATGGGCACACCATCTGCAAAATTTGATTTGTATCTTACTGATATCAAAATGTTAGGTAGTAATACCTTCTCTAATGTGAAAAGTATATATTATGATAATACTTCTACTGCTGATATGGGCGCCGATGTAGTTCTAAATTCTTCAAATAATGCTATATTACAAGATGTCACTAACAATCCAAGTCTTTATTATGTCGGATCAAACTTCACTAAGACATTAAAACCTAATAATATCTCAGATACCATTTTTACATATGGCACAAGCACTGCTGTGGCCAATGTGGCACCAGGTACATTCAATTTATCTGTACCTGCTGGTGCTGATCAATTCCCATATGGCACAACCAATTTAACTGATAGTCAAAAAAGACAAATTATTATTGCTCTAAATGCTGATAGTAATGTTGCTTTATCTGGCTCTGTATCAAACAATGGAACAACACTTATCGGTGTAAGCACTAACTTTAGTCTTCTAAATGTTGGTGATAAGATTTCTATGAATGGCATATCTGGCATATATTATATTGCTTCTATTGCTAATGCAACATCACTAGTCTTAACATCAAATCTTGCTAAAACTGCATCTGGCAATACTTTAGTTAAGTCATATAAAAATGGTGACATTATTGATTTAACTTCTCTAGGAGCAACAGGAGTAGAAAGAACAGTATCAGCAACTTCAGCTCAACTTTCATTTGATTTAAAAGAAACTATGGGTGGTCTTGTTCCTGGCACAATATCTTATCGTGTAGCAAAAACAGCAGCTAGTCAAATTAATAAAACATTGAGACCCAATAGATATGTGAAGATCAATACGATAAGCAACTCAGGAAATACTACTGGTCCTTATAATTTAGGTATTCCTGATGTTTATAAAATTAGATCAATTCGAGCCAATACAGGAGGATCAATCAGTAGCAATACTGAAGGTTCTAATGTAACTTCACAATTCATCTTTGATAATGGACAAAAAGATTATTTCTATGATCATGCAACTATCAGGCCTAAAACAGCATTAACAGCTAATTCACATCTACTTGTAGAACTTGATTATTTTGAACCAGATTTCACTGTTGGACAAGGATTCTTCTCAATAGATTCATATCCAGTTAATGACTCGTCTACATCAAATACATCAATTAAAACTGCTGAAATTTCTATCTATAAATCATCTTCATCTAATAAATCATATGATCTTAGAAACTATCTTGATTTTAGACCTATCAAAACAAGAACAGCAACAGATACTACCACTATAGGTTCAGCATCAGAAAATCCAGCAACATCAGCTATATTTAATAAAGATGCTAATGGCTTAAGAATTCCTGCACCATCCAGCGAAATAACTTATGATTATCAATATTACTTAGCAAGAAAAGATGTTTTGGCTGTTAATAAAGATAATATTTTCTTTTTCGAAAGAGGTGTTCCGTCACAATTTGCAATTACACCAATAGTGCCTGATGATGCAATGGCTCTAGCAACTATTACTATACCTCCATATCCATCTCTTTCTCTATTTTACGCTAATCAGATTAATAGAAGAGATTTGTCATGCTCTGTTAAGAAAACAGCATCAGTTAGATTTACAATGAGAGATATAGGTGTTCTAAAAGATAGAATTATCAATCTTGAATATTATGCAACACTATCTCTACTTGAAAAAAGTGCTCTCGAACTACTTATTCCAGATGCTGAAGGATTAGATAGATTTAAGAATGGCATTTTCGTTGATACATTTGCTTCTGATTCTCTTGCTGCTAAAGGACAAGAATATCCTGATTCAGAATGTAGAATAACTTTTGATTCTGATGAAAAAAGTATTAGACCAATCTATTCTATGGATTCATTCTATTATAACTATAATTCAGGTACAAATGTTAAGAAAACTGGTGATTTAGTAACTCTCAACTATTCTGAAGTTGTTTTCTTAGAACAAACTAATGCCACAACTACAAGAAATACTGAAAGAACAACTTATAGATACCTTGGATTTATGACATTAATACCTGATTCTGATATTTGGGTATCTACTGAAGATGTTCCAGATCAGATGTCCTTTATTAATCTCAAAGAGGCTTATGAGGCAAATTCTGTTCCTGTAGGTTATCAAGCAGGTCTTACAACAACATGGAATTCTTGGCAAACATATATAACAGGATATAGAGTTTATAGAGGAGATTCTATTAATCCTGCTAATCTTGTTGGCTCATATCAAACATCACAGCAAGCTCAAGCAATCGCATCTACTCTAAGAGCAACTACAGCAGTGACAATTGAATCTATGCGGGCAAGTAATAGAGTAGGAATAGAAAATTGGACTGAAAATGATATCCAATCAACATCTCTAGGTAATAAACTTATTGATGTCGATATTATTCCATATATTAGACCACAAAATATCAGCATTATTTGCCGTCAACTAAAACCATTTGCTCGCTATTATACTTTCTTTGACTCTGTTAATCTATCAAATTATGTGATACCACTTAATGCATCACAATATTCTTCTAATACAATATCAGTAATGGGTATTGCTGAAGGAACAGCACTTACAGCAGATGCTAATGGTGTAGTTAGATTATCACTAAGAATTCCTAATGAAACAGGAAAGAAATTCTATACCGGAACAAAAGAAGTGAGACTTACAGACAGTCCTACAAACACTGACGATGCTACATCCATTGGTGTTGGACATTTCGTAGCACAAGGATTGGTTCAAACACAGCAAGAAACAATTCTTTCTACAAGACAAGTAATTAACAAACGAAGAAATGTTATAGGTTCTAGAACAGATCCATCAACTATTGAAAATATACCTCTCTTTGTGCCAGTGCCAAGAGATCCAGAAACAAACCAGCCCATCTACGTCGACGGAGGCGTCGCCAGCTGTTCAGCATATAGTTTCTTAACTAAAACTCCTTTTAATGAAGAAGGATTATTCATAACTTCATTCGATGTTTATGTAGCTCAAAAACACCCTGAATTGGGCGTTTGGTTTGAAATATTAGAGACAAATGAAGCAGGTCAAATTACTCGAAATCAAGTTCCATTTTCAGCAGTGTGGTTCACAACTGATCAAGTACCTATTTCTACTGACGGTAAAACAAATCCATTAAATGTAAAATTCTCAAGTCCTGTATTTCTACAAAAAGATAAAACTTATGCTTTAGTTATTCATCCAGAGGCGACTAATCCTAACTATTATGTTTGGATATCAAGAATAGGTGAAACTGATGTCAATAACAACGTGCCTGTCAATTCAAGACTGTTCACAGGAACTTTCTATCAGACTAATAATGGTATTGTTTGGAACATTGTTCCTGATGTAGATTTGACAGTCAAAATGTATAGAGCATCATTTGATACTAATGTTGATGGTGTTGTTAATCTTGGTTCAAAAGGCAGAGATAAGTTTGCTTTAACTAATGTTACATCTACATTATCCACACATTATGGTAAAGCATTAAAATCTAATACAAATAATGTAACAACATCTCTATCTAAATCTTATGAAACAGCAAATAAAATAACAGCAATATTTGAAAATTCGAATGGAGCTTTTAGCACCAACACTATTATGTTTATGCCATCAGCTAATATTTCAGCAAATATTGCATATGTTGAAAACTTTAGATATAGTCTTGTTGATTTAGAGCCATCATATCTAAAATTTACCAAAACCAGTATTGATTTCCAAATGAAAACTTGGTCTAACACGGGCACGGAAGGATCATTTGAATCAATTAATCCAAGCGACAACTATTACTTCGACGATGAAAGAGCAATATTCTCAAGATCGACTGAAATAGGATCATATTCTAGTGCTAATACTAATCAAGTAAAGGTAAATATGAGAACAACTTCAAATTATCTATCTCCAGTTCTTGATCTCAGTAGAACACATGTTATAATAGTTGATAACTTTATTAATAGCAATACTACAAATGAAACAAATCCAAGTGGTGGATATCTTTTTAACAAATATATTTCTAAAGTTATCACACTAGCGGAAGGTCAAGATGCTGAGGATATGTTAATTTATCTTACTTCTTATAGACCACCGGGGACAGATATAAAAGTATATGTAAGATTGCTTAATGCTGAAGATGGTGATTCGATTAGCAAAAGACCTTGGATCGAAATGCAAAAGTCAGGAATTTCTGACGGCATATATTCATCATTGGCGGACAGAAATGATTTCATTGAATATAAGATGGAATTCCCAGCAGCAAATCTTTCTGCAACTTTAGGTGAAGTTCAATATAGAAATACTGCAAATACTACAACATTTACTGGCTATAAAAACTTTGCTGTAAAAATTGGATTACTATCCGATAACTCAGCTATAGTGCCACGTGTTGCTGATCTTAGAGTAATTGCCTTGCAGAAATAATTTTTATCGGAGAGACTATAACGATGGATCAAAAAACAGAAGTTTCTGGTATCTATAAAGTAGGAGAAGGAGTTTTGATAAATAAAGATAATGATGCTCTGAAGATATATAAACACAAAAAATTTAAAGAACGTAGAATTGATGAGATTCAAAATGATGTTTTGAGTTTAAAAGATGATATAGCAGAAATCAAACAATTACTGAAGGGGTTGTCAAGATAAATGGCATCTTATGTTGAACTTTTTATTGATCAAGGAACAACTTTCAAGAATACAATAAATCTGACTGATGATACCACGAATGTTGCAATAAATGTGTATGGATATTCAGTATCCAGTCAGATTAGAAGATCATATTATTCAGCCAATATTTCAGCAAATATAACATGTAATATTTCAAATGTATCAAACGGGGAAATTACGATGTCAATGACTTCTGCAAATACAACAAATATTAAAGCTGGAAGATATGTCTTTGATGTTGTAACTTTAGACCCACTGAATGTGAAAACTCGTGTTTTAGAAGGAATTATTTCAATTAATCCACAAGTGACCAAATGATGACGAAACGACAATAGGAGTCTTAACGACAATAGGAGTCTATATAAATAAAAATAGATCAGACGATAAAGTTGGTAGGTTAAATGTCATTTAAAGCAACAATCAATACTACTGGTATTAATCATGTTTCTATTAACAAACAGCAACAAAATATCGTAAGAACAGTAACATTGAGTCCTGAAACTATAACAATCAATTCACTCAGAGGACTCCATGATGTTGATGCTACCACAATTTTAAATAATGATACTGTAGTATATGATTCATCATCTGACAAATTTGTCGTTAAAAATATCACTCTCATTGATGGTGGGACATTTTAATGGCTGGTAATACAATCATTCAAATAAAACGATCAAATACTGCACTTGCTCCAGTAGCTAATAGTCTAAACTTAGCTGAAATTGCATACTCTTTTGCATCAGATAAACTATTCATAGGTGGTGGTACAGGTAATGTTTTAGCTATTGGCGGTAGATATTACGTCAATCTAACTAACACATTATCTAATACATCAAATTTTTCATATTCTACTGCTAATAGTGCTTATGGTCAAGCGAATACTGCATATACTCAAGCTAATCTAGTATTTGGAGTAGCTAATGCAGCATTTTTAAATTCAAACACAGCGTATAATCAAGCAAATTTAGCTAACATTGTTGGATCTTCTGCTTTTGATAAAGCCAATTCAGCTAATGTTTTGGCATTTAATACAGGCATAGGAGCCAATGCTTATGCTACAGTTATAGGATCAAGTTCCAATACTTTTCTTTTAACTGTTATAGCTGGTGCTAATGCTGCTGTTGGTACAGGTGCTAATGTCTTTACTTCAGCAACTATAGCTGGTGCTAATGCTGCTGTAGGTGCTGGTGCCAATGCATTTACTTCAGCGACAATAGCAGGTGCTAATACTGCTGTTGGTACAGGTGCTAATGCATTCACTTCAGCAACAATATCTGGTGCTAATATTGCTGTAGGTACAGGTGCTAATGCTTATTCAGCAATTGTAGGAACTAGTGCTAATGCATTTACTTCAGCGACAATAGCAGGTGCTAATACTGCTGTTGGTACAGGTGCTAACACATACGCCAATTCTACTTTTCTCAAATTAAATTCAACTTACCAAACAATAACAGGTAATTTATCTATAACTGGAAGTTTATCAGCTTTTGGTAATACTTTTAGTATTGATACTCAAACATTGAAAGTTTCTGATCCGTTAATTTATCTTGCTGGTAATAACTATGTTTCAGATATGATTGATATTGGTTTTGTTGGCAATTATGTAAACTTGACAGGATCAAATGTACATACTGGTTTATTCAGAGACGCTACTGTAAAAGAATATTATCTATTTGAAGGATATGATAAAGAACCAGAACCAAATCATATTGATACTAATGGAAACAATTTTACATTATCAGTCCTTAATGCTACCTTGAAAACAAGCAATATTATTCTTGGTGGTCAAAATACTATCACGTGGATAACATCAGCATATGATAAAGCAAATTCAGCAAATCTTCTAGCATTCAATACTGGTACTGGAGCCAATGCATTTACCTCAGCTACTATTGCTGGTGCTAATACAGCAGTTGGTACTGGAGCTAATTCTTATGCTGCTACAGTAGGAACTAGTGCTAATTCATTCACCTCAGCAACTATTGCTGGTGCTAATACAGCAGTTGGTTCTGGTGCTAATTCATTTACTTCAGCCACTATAGCTGGTGCCAATACAGCAGTTGGTGCTGGTGCTAATATCTTTACTTCAGCCACTATAGCTGGTGCTAATACAGCAGTTGGTACTGGTGCTAATTCGTATGCTTCTGCTGTAGGAACTAGTGCTAATGCATTTACTTCAGC
>Ga0181348_1000677_pt1 | contig 14840 bp, 37 predicted proteins | sample Su13VDMM110DN_FD_130092 | JGI IMG/M metagenome (GOLD analysis project Ga0181348, IMG submission 130092) | Freshwater viral communities from Lake Michigan, USA - Su13.VD.MM110.D.N | ecosystem: Environmental > Aquatic > Freshwater > Lake | place: USA: Michigan | collected 2013-07-16
GAGAGGCGGTGATCATGTGCGCTCGGGCCCTCGCATCCTCGCCGGGGCTAACGATGGAGGACATGTTGCGGGTCTGCAGGACAGACGCAGAAATGGACGACGTCGGCGGCACACGTCTGCTGGGCACCCCCTGGGTGAGTCCCAAGAGTTTCGGCACCCTGGGCCTCCTCTGGGACCGCACCAAGGTGAAGCTTCCCGGTGACCTTCGAGCGAGGTGGCACTATTACATCCTTCCACCAGGGAAGCTGCTGACTGCGGAATCGATCGACCCGCGTGCGGAAATGATCGAGAAGAACAATCGCGCGGTGCAGGCCTGTCCCAAGCCGGGCGACCTGCTGGTGACACCGCTGGAGTGCAGCTACAAGATGTCTGAGGGCGACTTGTTCTTCGCTTACCAACGCACTGCCTACTGTCCGAGGAAGAGCAGAAACGTCGTCGCAGGAGATCCAGAAGTGTACCTGGTGCTCGGATACGCAGCAAAGCTGACGGATCCTGCGAACAAGTCAAGCCTGCCCAGGATGCTTGAAGTTCGTGGGCCGGAAGACTCAGGATGGCATGAAGCAATGCGGAGTCGTGCCCTTTACCTGGTCTGCATGCAGCCCGCGACGGGAAACAGGCTCGCAGCGACGATCACTAGACTCCAGCTGCCCAAGGTGTAGCGCAGAGAGAGACGTCGGATCACAACACACACAGGAGGTCAATATGGTGAAGCTGCCCAAGAGCGCGCTGCGGGGCGTCAAGAGCGCGATGAAAGAGATGGGAGGCGGACCGCAGCGGCAGAAGATGTCCGACTTCGGGGCCAAGTCTGTGGAGTCCAAGGGCGCACGTCCAGGACGTGTGCGGGCCTACAACATCAAGGTCCAGGACCTGGTGGAGTTCAGGACCCGCGAGGGACAGCCGTGGCAGGTGGGTCAGGTGGTCGGAGTCAACACGATCCCAGACATCCACACTGGGATCGTCGAGACGACCTACCACATCCTGGGTCCTGACAACCTCGGCATGCAGAACCTGCACGGCCGCAACGTCAGGATGATCGTCCGCCCAGAGGACGAGTGAGAGATCGGGCGAGAGGTGCCCGATAGACAGACAGAGACAAGACGGACATCACAACACACACGATCACACACACAGTCGGAGTTCAAGATGAAGCTCAACGTACGCAACGACACGATCGCCAACAACACGAACATCCTGGACGTGGAGGTCCCGGAGGAGCTCAAGAAGCGGCACAAGTCCGGCCTGGAGTTCTTCGATGACGCCCTGGGTGGCCAGGGCTTCACGCCCTCCGCGGTGTGCCTCTTCACCGGCACCCCCGGTGCGGGCAAGACCACGATGATGCTGGAACTGTCGGACCGCCTCACCAAGTCCGGCGCGGTGGTGCTCTTCAACACCGCGGAGGAGAGCCTCCACCAGCTCCGCATGACCACGCAGCGGCTCGGCCTGGCAAACGGCTTCATCGCGGGCCAGGACTCCTCGGTCGGCAAGGTGCTGGCTCACTGCGATGTGATCCGTGCCCTCAACCCGGGCAAGCCGTTCTTCCTGATCGTGGACTCCCTCCAGACCCTGGACGACGGCTACTTCGACAGCGGCCGCATCACCACCGCCACCGCGGAGCGCTCCCTCCAGCAGATCACCGACTACTGCAAGGAGCACTACGTCAACGCGATCGTGATCGGTCAGGTGACGAAGAGCGGGTCCGCGGCTGGCAGCAACAAGCTGAAGCACATGGTGGACACCAAGATGACGCTGGACGTGGAGCGGAAGGACGAGCAGCTCCTCGGGTGTCGCGTCCTGGAAGTGGAGAAGAACCGGTTCGGAGGCTCCGGAGCGATCTTCTTCCTCGCCCTTCGGAAGGAGGGGTTCACCGAGGTCCAGCGGGTCATGATCAGCTGATCTGACAATCCCGGGTCGGCGGTCACTGTGATCGCCGACCCACACACTGGAAGCAGAAATGAGCTTCGAACTCAGGGTCGGTGACCTGGTGGAGTGGGACTACCCGAGAGAAGGGTCGACGGGCATGATCCTCAAGATAGACTGGAACTTACTTCCCGTTGGCTTCATTCTCTGGATATCTGAGCCGTACCAGGGACGAACGTTTTGGCTTCCCTTGCAGGATGTCCACCTGCTTGCAAGGGGAAACTGTGATGATGAACAGCAACAAGAGGAAGTCCCATGAAGAAGGGCGACCTGGTCCAGTTCTCTGACAACGGGCTCTGGATGCCTAGCGTGTCAGGAAAGATCGGCATTGTGGTCGACGTGCGGCCCAACCCCTTTGGCGTCTCGATGGACGATATGGAGGTCGACCTGATGTTCGATGACAGAATCTACTTGAGCTTCCTGCTCTCACATGCCACCTACGGTGTGGAGGTGATCAGTGGTGCGTGGTGATCTTGCCAGGGTGTGCTCCGCTGCATCCCTGATTCGCCCACTTGAGTGTGGTGACGACTACGACCACACGCCGTACGATCCACCCCTCGTCAGAGAGGGTCTGGTCGTGGTCCTCCGCGACGACGCCAGGGACGGCTACGTGATCGTGATTCACCCAGTGCACGGCGTGGGGTCGCTCTATCACGCCGTGTTGGAGGTGGTGCAGCGCGCGATTTCATGAACAGACAGACTTTCTCAAGTCAACGACGGAGGGAATCAATGGATCTAACAGAGCGCATTCTCAACAGTCTTCGAGGTCGTCTCAACATCGTCGTGGCTCACACGAGCGACGACTGCAGGCTTGTCGTTGAAGGGATGACCGCAGATGCGGAGGCCTTCGGCTGGGCTGATATGCCGCAGGAGATGCGGGTGAAGAGGGACGTGTACTGCTGCAGTCAAGAAAGGAACGAGGCAGCGCCGCTCGTCTTTGTCTTCGCGGACGAGGTGACGGTGGTGGATGCTCCCGCGTGGATGGTGATCCAGGCATGCAGCGAGATGATGGAGCACGAGGAAGAGGACGAGGAAGAGGAAGCAGACGAGGAAGAGGACAACTAAATGCGAGGAAAAGATCAGATGACCTACGAAGAAGTGGCAAATCTCTACAGCATCACAGCGGACCAAGCACGGCAGCTCCGCCGCGCGATGTCCTCCACCTGGAACACGATCGGCGACGACTGGCTCGCCTGCTTCGAGACGGAGGAGGAGGCCTACGAGACCTACAAGACGAAGGCAGCGATGGTGGCGGAAGCCACGCTGGATGCCGATCGGATCACCATCCACTGTCCCGAGATGGACCTGACCTGGCTGCGATCCTTCACTGGGCCGACTCTGGAGCTGGGCGAGCACGTCTGGCAGTGCAAGTCCTAACGCACACACGCACACACAAGGAGACAACATGACGAAGGAAGACTTCATCAACAGCCTCAGCAACCTGGCCACCGAGTTCCTCGACGAGGAGGGCGACATGAAGTGGGCGGCCCAGCAGCTCCGCGAGATGGCGGACGATGTCGAGGGGTGGGAGAACGACGAGGACGAGGACGAGGAGTAGATCGGCAGGCAGGAACGGACGCTCAGCACACACACACGGAGAGGCAAATGAGAACGTTCATCTTCATCATCGGAACGACCGATGAGTTCGAGAGCACCAGGGAGCTCAAGGACGCGTACCTTGCAGACACCCTCGGTGACCGCAACCACTCGGTGTTCCAGTTCAAGCTCGATGAGTCCTGCGGCAACAGCGAGATGCCGCTCCTTGAGATCGCGCTCCTCGTGGGTCGCGGCCTCGCCTTCAGCAGCGACTGGTGCATGGACGACACTGTCAGTGTCCTCGTGGAGGGATAGGTGGAAATGCAAAAAATCATCAGGACGATCAGGGTCAACGGCAACGTGCAGGTCTACGTGATGAGGGACAGCGAGGGGTTCATCAGCCTGTCCACCGACGGATGGGCTGGTAAAGAGCTGGATCCCATCATCGCGGCGATCTGCAGTCTTCAGGATCAGGAGGACCGAGAGGCTGATACCCATCAGAGCTGGGCTGGACCCGGACACGAGGAGACAGAATGACAGACAAGAGGGTCGAAATCGCCGCGCTCGACATCGCCGCCATGCGCGCCAGCCTTGCCACTTTCACGGGCTACGCCGCGGTTGAGGTAGAGTCCTACCGGCAGGACGTGGGCGCGCTGCTGGATGCTCTGGAGGCCGCCACCGCCGAGGCCGCGACGATGCGGGCGTGGGCTGAGGAGGCCGCCCGCGCCGAGAACGAGAACGCCGACGACGCGCGACGTGAACGCGTGGCCGTGGTGGCGTGGATCCGGGAGGTGGCAGCGATGTCCCGTGACTGGAGCGAACACACAGGGGTATACGACGGTTTAGCAGACGCTATTGAGCGTGGCGAGCACCGCCGCGAGGAGACGGAATGACCGACCACCTACCGTACGTCTACCTCGCTGTGTGCGCGCTCATCGTGCTCGCAGCGCTCGTCTGGTACGCCTCGGACAAACCCGCCATCGAGAGCGGCGAGCACTGTCGCGAGGAGACGAAATGAGCGACGAACAGAAGGCCCTTTCCCGCCGCGCCGTCGCCTGCAAGGGCTGGCGCTGGATGTCGGGGATGCGCGCCGTGGGCCAGTACCCCGACTACCCCGTGCGCGTCCATGCGTTTGGCGAAAACCTGCGCGACACCGACGATATGGAGGAACCGGAGCCGTGGGGCTGGCAGCAAGCTGAACCCTACGGCGACCATGTCTATCCGGGGCCGTACCTCCCCGACCTCACCGACCCCGCGACGCTGGGTTGCCTGCTCGCCCTGGTGCGGGAGGCGTGGCGGTGCCCAACTGCACACGTCCGACAGTCGCGGGTCCGCCGTGTGTCTGACGGGCTCCTGGCGTGGGAGGGCGTGGACCTCTGGCTCGACGCGGAGGCGTGCAAGAAGCTGGGCACATCACGCGAGGGCAGCGTCGGCTGCTGGGGCTACGCGAGCGAGGCCGAGGCGTTGGTCTTCCTTCTGGAGACTGCGCCGTGATCAGGAACACACACACAGGAGGAACAGACTCATGAGGCACATCACGTTGGTCAGGGACAATCATCCGAAGCGGGACAAGTGGCTGGTCGCAGTCTCACATGACTACGAGGTCCCAGAGGACGCTCACGTGTTCGTGGGTGAGGGTCTCCACGAAGAGTGGGTCGCATTCTGGATCGGCCCAGACGGCGGAGGATTCGGCGCGTTGGACAAGGATCCGGAAGGCTACATCGCCTTCAGCGAGGCGATGAAGAGTGGAAGTCCCGTCTCGATCACGCACTACGGAGTGGATGAGTGGGTGTTTGAGCCCGGTCAGTTCGATTACAACGCGAAGAGTCTCAAACTGGAAGCCACATCCGAGCTCTTCTGAGCGCAACGTCAAGGAGTGACACATGAACAGGATCGAGTTCAACATGCGTCTCAACGCTCTGGTCTCCGACTTCCTCGAGGCGGGAGGATGCCCGAGCGTCCTGTCAGAAGACCTCAGTTCGGTCGGAAAGGAGGTCTTCGAGGATCTCGTGGCGGTCAAGCAGGAAGGGGTGAAGTCCGTCGAAACAGTTCACACAGCAGGTTGAGTCAATGGCAAAGAGAGGAAGCAGAACCAACAGTTGCAAGGAGACACAGACTATGCAGGAAGATGTCACGCCTGAGCAGGACAGGGGAATCAAGGCGCTCTTCGGTCAGATGGTGGTCAACATCCCGCCTGAGGGAGCAGCAGTTCCGATCGATGTGTCTTTCCTCCCCGCCCAGAACGGTGCATGGACGGCGATGTTCTTCCTCGGAGGACCGCAGCCTCATCCCGGAAGAATGAGGGTCAACTGGCACCTGAGCCAAGAGAGGGCGAAGGAGATCTCTCGGGACGGCGCAGGACCCCTCTGGGACCTGCTCAGGGACGCAGCGGTGAGCACCTGCGTCGAGGCAGTCGCATTGGGAAAGGGACTGCCCAAGAAGATCGGAGTGGCCTTGGGGGACGGGACCCGCCTCATCGATCTGGACGAGGACCCGGCTCTGCGGCAGGGCATTGAGGACCTGGCGAGGTTGCGGCTCCAGCTCACTCTCGCCAGGCAGCGGCCTGTGGGCGAGACGTGAGCGATCGAGAGCTGGCTGATGGCAACGCTACACTTGGTGCCCTTGTGTCGCTGCCCGGTGTCACTCACGCAATAGGTCTCATTGTCGCGGTCTCGCCCGCAGGCGACGATGACAATGAGGTCGTGCGTGTCCTGATGCAGCACGGTCAGTGCAAGGACTACCACCGGTCCTGGATTCAAGTGATCCAGGAGTCTGAACAACTCTGATCACACGGAGAGACACATGAGGGAGCATGGCATATTTCTGGCGGGTGATCTGGTCATCATCAAGAAGCACGTTCAAGGTGACGGCGACGTGGGCACGGTGCTGATGGAGTGGTCTGAGTGGAAACGGGAGGTGTGGAGCTCGAGTTCACTCCTCGCCGTCCTCTTCCAGGAGGGTGTGCGAAGGATCCACTTCTCCAACATCAGCCTCATCCAGGAGGCACTGCCGTGAATGAGGAAATCAGCCTCAGCATGAGGATCCGCAGTCGTATAGGAAGTCTCATTCAGATTACGGGAGCGTTCTACTGGTACAGCAATAGAACGTGGGTGGACACCACAGAATGGGTCGCCATCGTCCTAGAAGCACACGCGGTCGGTGAATGCAAGGACGTTCCCGTAGTGGAAGGGCATGGAGAACATTCAGCTGACTCTACTGCTGTCCGTCTCATACTCGACGGCAGGGAGAGATGGTTCTGGCTCAGCAGTCGTGACGTGAAGTTCCTGTGAGACACATCGGGCAGGCGATCCGAGTCTACTAGCAGACAGAAAACAAACAAGGGAGGTGTGCTATCGGCTGCGATATTCACGGCGTGTGGGAGATGTTCCACCCAGGCTTCAATCGATGGGTGACTTTCGGCAAAGAGGTCAACGGCACTCGGAGCTACATGTGGTTTGGAATCCTCTCGGGAGTGAGGTGCTCAGAGGCACCCCGCGTAGAGAGCTATGCGGCCCGTCCCGACCGGGTGTGTGAGGACGACACATCCTTCAGCAAGGACTGGGTGGAGTACTGCAAGTTGAACGGCGATGACCTTCACTCTCACACCGTCGTTCCCTGGCGGGAAGTGCAGGAGGCGAATCGCTGCTTGAGAGACACGGAAGCAGATGAGTTCTCAAGAAGCGACGAGAGGAGTGACTATGAGGTCATGATGACCTTCCACGAGGAAGTTCCAGATGGGAACTACTTCGTGGAGGAGATCACAGTCGACATGCGTTGGGACAAGGAGGCGCGGCATTTCTGTCCTACCCTCCTAAAGATGGGCCTTCCCCTCGGCGAGATCCTCGGCTCCTACGACCCAGAGGTGCTCGCACTGAGTGTCAGGTTGGTGGTCGCGTACGACAACTAGCAAATCTGGAGAAAAAGCGCTGCAGGCACAGCGCGCGTCAGTGTAATAAGGTAGATATAAAAGGCAGCAGTGCAGTGCAGTCAATCACTGCACTGCTGCCCACGAAGCAGGCTCGGGCCTGTGGGTGGACGTTCCTCACGTTCTCGCCCACAGGCCCGAGCCCTTTTACGAAGGGAGGCACGAATGGAAGACAGGGACACAGAGAGCGCTGAATGGCACGTGCAGGGAATCCCCTCACACTACGTCTGGGAGGCTGCGAGCTTCATCCGCCTGAACCCCGGTGCGAAGGGAAAGGATGTGACGACCCACATGGAGGGTGTCTACCCGCACGACAGCCACAGCACGCTGAGCTCCGTGGTGGGAAAGTGGTACATGATAGAGATCGCTGAGAAAGAGCTGTACGAGAGGCGGTCCAAGGTCGTGAAGGAGAGAGCGGGATTCTACATCCTCGCGCAGGGTGTCCTGTTCACGGATCTCCCCAAGCCGACGTTCAAGCCAAGGAAGCCTCGACCCGTCCTGGGAGCCTGGGCGTCTGACCCGCCCGAAGAGGGGACGATGCTCATGGCGCGGGCAGGAGGTGGGATCGGCTACTCGATCGGGCCAGATGGGAAGCTCGATCACGAGCGATACTTCCACGTCAGCACAGCATCAGTGTGCCTGTTCCTGGGCGTCATCTCTGTCAAGGAGACAACGTCAGACAAGATTCTGCGGTGCTACGGCCGCTCTCACATCGAGGGTGTTGTGAGAGTCCTGGCCGATGGTCAGCAGATGGCGATGGATGCAAGCAACCTGCGATTTGCAGTCAAGAAGGGAAGAAAGAATGTCAGTCTCTGAGAGCGACATGATGGGTGTTGTGGGTCAGGTGGGTTTCATCCTGGTGTCGATCAAGGAGGACGGGAGCGAGGAGGTCCTCCTGGCGCTAACAGGAGTGGGCGCGGAGAAACGGATCACTCAGGCAGCGAGAGAGGCGATCCATGAGCACGATCGGCTGGAGGTCAGACTGGGCATCGCACCCATGGACCTCACATGGAACTGAGAACACACACGGATGGGAGGTGAGTCATGGGATACACGACAGATTTCACGGGCCTCGGCTTCTGGTCGGAGCCGCCGCTGGGCGAGGAGCATAAGAGCTTCCTCAGGATGTTCAACGTCACACGGCACGTGTGCTATGACATGGAAGGAATCCTTCCTGGACCCACACGGTCTCAGGTCATTCCGCTGGTCGGACCCGATGCGTGGCACGTCTTGCAGGACGATTTGATCCGGCCCAGCTTCCCCCACGCCAGCCTGACTGGCCAACATTTTCCTGCCTTGCACTACAACCAGCCTCCTGAGGGCGTGCCCTCACTCTGGTGTGGGTGGACAGTGGACGACCAGGGCCACATCGTCTGGGACGGATCGGAGAAGTTCTACAAGTACGTCCGGTGGCTGGAGTTCCTGATCGACACGTACCTGCGGCCCTGGGGTTACACGCTGCACGGGATGATCGACTACAAGGGAGAGTCAGCAGAAGACTTCGGTCGAATCATCGTGGTGAACAACGAGGTCACTGTGGTCCACCAACTGAGAGGTGAGTGATGGCAAGGAAAGTGAAGAAGATGGGCGACGCGCCCCGCGTTGAGACGATCGTGGCGGATGGTGCAGAGACTGACGTGATCCTGCGGTGGGAGAGCCGACAGTACGAGAACGGCCTGACGGAGTGGGTTCAGCCTGCTCCCGTCCTCCAGAGCCGTGATCTCACCGTGCACTCCTGGTCACAGAAGGCTGGGTGGTCACTGGCGATGGAGGGATACACCACCATCGGTGGGTATCGGACAGCGGAGGACGCGATGGCGGTGTGTCAGTCGATCGTCCGACACCGCCTCACTCCAGCAGCCCGCAGGCTGCGGGCTGCCGCTGCAGGAGGTGATCAGTGAGAGTGTACACCATCACCCGCACCACCAATGTCTACTCTGACGACGTCATGGTCCTCAACTTCTTGGAGTCAGGTGACGGTGAGGGGACGAGGGAGGCGGAAGAGTCCTTCAACAAGCTCGTCTCCCGGGGCTGCTCTGACGAGAACCAGGTGACCGTCGACATGTGGGTCTTCGACCCCACCTCGACGGCGGAGGACAAGACGACTCACGTCAAGTACACCACCATCCCGTCTTCCATGTTCGACGACGAGATGTTCGACGACGGGATGAAAGATGATGAATGACAGAGAGGTGAAGGGAATGGAGCAGGAACGAACAGAGTGGAAAGCACTAGTGGTCGGGGGTGAGAACAGCTTCGTGTCAGGGAGGCTTACCCAGTCGCTTCTCCGACACAGCATCAGCGTGGCCTCACACCTGGACTGGAAGACGTCCCGCCCACCCAAACGTCTGGCCCGGTCGATCGACCTGGTCTACATCTGCACGGACATGGTGGGCCACAACCTGTCAGAGCCGTGCATGAACCTGGCTCGAAAGCGAGGAATCCCGTACGTCAACGGGACCAGGAAGTGGGCAGAGAGCCTGACAAGACTCGTCCAGGCAGGATTCCCAATGGTCGCAGAGGATCAGCAGGCGGTCATGGCCGAGGTAGAGAAGCAGAAGGACGTCTGGGAGACTCCCCTCCCGACGCAGGAACAGAGCAACAGCACCAGCAGCACGGAGACAGAGATGGACAAGAGCAGCAGCACCGAGCAGGAAGATGTGAAAGTGGTGGGCGTGGAGAAGAAGCCGGAGACCTACAGCAGGTTCGACGTCAGGCAGGTCAAGCAGCGGTGGTACGTCCGCGGCCTGATCGACCACCCGACAGTGACCAACGAAGAGCTGTGGGAGCTGATCAAGGCAGCTCCCGACTTGATCGGCTGCTCGTTGGACTTCATCCGGGCCAAGCACGCGAGAGAGCAGCTGGGCATCGTCATCAGCCGAAAGGAGGGGTACAGGGTCGTGGACATCGATCGCGACGCGTTCGCTGACACCGCCATCCTGGTGGGAGCCAACGAGTGCAAGATCCCGGATTCGCGGTACGTCATTCATCTGAGTGGAGTCACAGCGGCAGCGCCAGTGGACATCGTCGAGGCGGTCAAGAAGGAGGTCATGCCGACTCCGACAGTGAAGGTCCCGGACGCCACGCACACCTCAGTCGTCGAGGCACTGCACATCCTCCGGGCTGCGATGCACCGAGAGGGGTACGTGGAGATCCTGATCGACGAGGCGGGCGTCAAGTACAAGCGGGTCCAGGTGACACACGGCAACTTGAGCATCTGAACCTCGATCACACACACAGCAAGGGAGAACGCAATGTCGCTCAACTTCAACCTCAGCGCAATCAAGAACAGTGAGAAGATGTGCTTCGAGACGCACACTGGGACCGCAGAGGAGATGCAGTCCATGGTGACCAAACGCACGCTGGTCGGATGTGACTGGCGGTGGTCGGACGAGAGCCAGCGTGAGGTGACTCGGATGCACCCGGTCACATACGTCCTCGTCATGTGCACGATGAGTGTGGGCATGGGTGAGATCACCCGCAAGAACTGGAAGGAGTTCTACACGAGGATCTACATCGCAGAGCAGGTGTGGTCGCAACTCCTCACGGACAGCAACGGGACACCCCGTCTCATCACACCGGACGAGATCCTCTCACACATCGGCCTTCGGACAAACGTCGCTGAGGAGACTCGGGCCGCGTTCCACGCGAGAGTGATGAGGTCCCTTCGTGAGGAGGCGGCGAGGAAGATCAACGCCTCCAAGGGGGCGTGGTGATCCATGCCCTGGAGGAAGATACTTCCCCTCGAGGAGTGGGATGAGCACAAGGGCCGACTGGCGCGCATCCTCTATGAGTCGGGCCCACACTGTGGTGAGGTCGGACTGATCCTCGACACCCACCTCAGCTACAGCGTGAACGTCCTTGTCAATGAGAAGAAGATCACGGTCTACGAGGACGACGTGGAGCTGTGGGAAGAACCGAAAGAGTGATGACACAGTGAGAGTGCCTGCTGACACCCACTGCATCCCAGATGGATGTCAGCAGGCGGCCCATGTTTCCTCTCATATCAGCACGGGAGTTCCAACGCGCGCTGGCTGGGTGGCACCTGCAGGATGCCTGCGACCGCCTGAGAGCCAGCGCGCACAAACACACGAGGTGAGAGATGACAGCACTGTCAGTGCACAAGGAGGAGGATAGGAGGTTGACAAGGGGTGAGCTTGTGATGGTGAGCAACGCCTCAGAGCCGCTGTACGACCGGCGGCCAGACGTCAGGACGGACATCGTCTACACGGACACGAACGGCTACGCGGCGATAGGCGACCACGCGGAAATGATCAGCATCGCTGAGGCGAGTGACATCCTGGTCCTCATGCAGGACCAGGATCGCACGCAGTGGGCCTACGTGCAAGTCCTCCATCCGATCCACGGACCCGTGTGGGTGTACGGAGGAGCGCTGCAGCCTGTGAGGATGGACACGTGAGCGGCGCCTATCTTGTGAGGGGCTCCCTAGTGAGGTTCCGGACAGACAGCAATTGGATGCAGCACCTGACAGGCAGGGTCGGTCTAGTGCTAGAAGTCCGCACGGTGAAGGACCAGTGGTGTCAATTCGTTGAGTGGGACTGCCTCGTGGACGGAAGGGTGGAGAGGGGCATCCACGACACGGTAGGCGTGGACCGGATCCAGGGAACAACGGAGGATCAAGATGGAACAGTGTGATCTGATCTCGCTTCGCGTTGGACAGCTGCGCATCTGGAGGATCGGGCCGAAAGACCTGTTCCTCCTTACACGTTGTAATGATGATGATGTCTGGCGCTTCATCCAGTCAGATGGTTGCATGAACTCTGCATACGGCGACTACCTCCTCAGTCACACACAGCTTGTGTCTGAGGTCGACAACAACTCATGACAAGGACTGACTCACATGGGCACAACTGGAGATCTGATGGCACTTCTTGACAGGTGGGAGCCCGCTCTCCGCCTGGTTGCACGCACGCGGTCTGAGATGGAGAGGGGACAATGCTATCGTCCGCTGCGAGAGGCGTACGAGGCAGCAGTCGCAGGACGTGAGGAGCTCTCCAAGGAGATAGAAGGGCTGCAGCTTCTGCCGTGCGGCGGCACTATGAAAGCTTCTTGATGGAGACCTCTGTGTGACACTTCAACCACTCAAACACACGCGTGGAGATGCTATGAACCTGACCGACCAACTTCACTCTCACAAAGGACGTCTCATCTGCTTACAGAGCTCACTCTTTTGGCACGAAAGCCACAAATGGGAGAAGGCTGCGGGGAAGGTCTGCCTTGTCCTAGACGTGTGGGAAGCCACAAAGCGGAGTCGCAGGACAACCAATGCTGCAACGCTGGCAGCGCTAAATTCAATGCTGGATCCAGTGAGTCAGGCCAGCCTTGCTGTTGTTCAACTACTGATCGACGGCATGACACGCTGGGTCTGGGTATCTCAGAACGACGTGCAGTTCCTGCGAACCTGACACGCACATCTCAACATCACACACAGCAACAGGAGTCAAAATGACCTTCAAGATCGTCACCAAAAGCGCACCTCTCGGCTTCTTCTCTCACCTCCGCATCTCTGAGCCCGAGGAGGAGATCTGGAAGACCTACCCCTGCGAGGTCAAGGGGATGTGGTCCGCAGCGTCCGGCAACTGGGGGAAGTCCGAGGAGGAAGCACACCGCCTCCTGCAGTCGGAGATCGCAAAGGAGATCAAGGACCTGCTGAAGAAGAAGGACCTCCGCCCCTCGCAGTCGCGGCGCATCGACATGCTCAAGGATGCCCTGTCGACCCTGAGCGCAGCCTGTCAGCCTGAGAAGGTGTGAACACCGCAAGAGCCCAACATCGAACCGAACACACATGAGGACACACACATGGATCTCTCTTTTCGCGATCGGCCCATCACCAGCTTCGAGGACCTCAAGGCTGCGCTGACCGACCTCTTCAACTCGCACCCATATCTCTCCGCCCTCCTGCACCACCCCGACGGCATCCAGGAGCAGGTCGACCTGTGGCCGATCATGGATGGGATCAAGTCGTACGGCGACACGCCCCCACTTCGTGAGCTGGACGACGACATCGAGAACGTCCTCGGGCAGCTGGTCAGCTACAACAACAACTGGATGAACTTCGGTCCCAATGGGGCACCGGACAAGGTCAACTACCGGCTGGCCTACATGCTGGTGAACTGCATCCTGAACGCACAGGGGCTGGTGCGGTTGGAGCTCTGCCCCTCGCTCACCGAACAGACGCTGGTCGCACTGGATCAGATCTCTCTCACGAAGTGGTGCGTTCAGGAGTGGACTTGGCGCAAGGGCGAGACGGTCTACGACCTCGGTGGGATCTCAGACAGCGAGCCCTTTCCCAGCCAGCGGCAAGTCTCAACGCACAGGACGCATGCAGCCGCAGACAAGGCGTTCAACAAACTGGTCAAGACCTACACAGACATGAAGGAGAGCAAGTGAAAGAGCTCGCAATGAATGAGAAGGCGACAACCGTTTCCATCCTCGCACGCCTGGAGGAGTGGAGCCACGGCCACAAGTCACGCGCCGTCATCCTCGAATCGCCCAACGGCTATGGCGCTGGATGCTGGGAGATCACCCTCGGGCACGAGCGAGGAGTCACTCACGCTGCAGAGTGCTCCTTCTGGACGCTCAGTGATGACAAGGGCGGTGACGCAGAGTACAGGCGGCAGGCAGAGGCGGCTGGCGCTGTGTTCGTGACGGGTGAGGATGACGACTGGGTGGATGGGTGGCCTGGGCTGGAGAGGACGATCGCATGTGCTCTCGACGCCTTCGACCGCGGCGTGTGGGGTCCCCGCAAGAGCGAGCCCATCGTCGGCGAGCCCGCACGAGCGCTTGCTCGCCTGATCGCGGAAGCCGAGGAGCGGGGGCGTCAAAGCGCTGCGGAGGCACGAGATGCGAGCGAATGACCTGATTCTCTTCTGCGATGATGACAGTTGGAGCGAGGAGGTCGCAGGAGAGATTGGCCTCGTGGTCGAAGTTCGTCAGTACTGCACCAACGGCACACGGACGGAAGAGGAGTTGGTCTGCATCATCAACGGGAAGAAGACTTCCATTTTCACGTCAGGTCTGGGAATCATGAATCTGAGCAGCGAGGACGCCTGATGGAACGAGAAGCGCAGAAGGAGAGGGGCATGCAGGAAGGCGACATCGCCTGGGCGTACACGACGGTGCCCGAGAGCGCAAACCCACGCCACCCACCGATCATGGTGACACTGATCAGCAGCTTTCCGTGGGGCGAGAAGACGCTCTGGCTGTGCAGGTTGCCGTCCGGGTCGCAGGTGCACTGCGACGAGGCACACCTGTCACACCGGGCTGACACTGCGCGACTTCAGCTGCGGCAGCAGACCGCGTGAACTTGAGTGACTACACACAGACGGAGAGACCGAATGCGACGAGATGAGAACCTGAGCCACTACGAGAGCTGTCTCCTGGACCTCTACGAGGGGGATCCTGGTGTCACCTACGACCTCACACAGGATGAGCTCCTCAC
>Ga0181348_1000678_pt1 | contig 14831 bp, 13 predicted proteins | sample Su13VDMM110DN_FD_130092 | JGI IMG/M metagenome (GOLD analysis project Ga0181348, IMG submission 130092) | Freshwater viral communities from Lake Michigan, USA - Su13.VD.MM110.D.N | ecosystem: Environmental > Aquatic > Freshwater > Lake | place: USA: Michigan | collected 2013-07-16
AGATGCCCCATCTGCAACGCACAGACTGATGTACAAGACTCACGACTAAGAAAGGAAACAAACAGTGTTATCAGAAAACGGAAATGCTTCAACGACCACATCTTCAAAACGGAAGAAAAAGCCGATCAACTTCTACGACCCGTTCAAGCGGGTAGACCCGAAGCTGCTGGAGCAGATGTACCGAGCGGCGCAAAAGGAAAAACTTAAACAGCAACCAGAAGCACTACTATGAAACGCTGGTCAGAACAAACCATTGAAGAACGCTTGGACAGTTCAATCAGCGTCTGGGAGAAAGCTCTAGCCAGAGTTGATCACGATGGCACTGCGCTGAATCACGACACGTATGACAAAGACCCGGTGCGCTTTAGCACTGCAACCGACTACCAAACATTTGTGCAAGTACTTCATTCAATAAAAGATAGGACGACATAAGCGTGGACAACTACTACAACACAGGCAAGGTAAAGATTGGCAAGTTCTACACGCCCCCGCGTCGAGTGCTTGATCTCGGTATAGACGCTGAGTTGTTACAACGTGCACTGCTAACCAAACCATCCATGGGCAGTCGTTTGTGGTATCGGTTTGTTCGCATGCTGTATACGCAAACATAGAAAGGCAGACGATGGACACAAAGGCAGACGATGTACAGATAGGTGGCGCTCATTACAAAGACATGGGTATGCAGCCTTGGGCGGTAATGGAGGTTGTGTTGACCCGCGAAGAATTCATTGGGTTCCTCAAAGGCAATGTAATCAAGTACAGCATGCGCCAAGGCAAGAAAGTTGACTCGGACGATGTAAACAAGGCGCGGCACTACGCCGCAAAACTGAAGGAAGTGTTAGGGACTCCCTAACAAACAACAAGGAGAACGAAGATGGATGTGATAGAAAAACTACGCGCTATATGGCGCGGGACGATTGAAAGTAGCGGTGGGCACTGCCCTACGTGTGACCGTTGGGGGAAGGTGTACTCACGCCCTATCAACCGCACGATGGCACGAGCCCTAGTCTGGTTGGCGTACGCGAAACCGGACGCTGAGGGGTGGGTGAATGTACCCGCCGATGCCCCACGGTGGTTGGTGCAATCAAACCAACTGCCAACGCTACGGTGGTGGGGGCTCGTTGAGCGCAAGGGCAACGAAGGTGAGACCAAGACCAAGCACTCAGGACTGTGGCGTGTAACAGCCGCAGGGCTTGACTTTACGCACCACGGCGTACGTATACCCAAGAAAGTGTTTACATACAACGACACGGTGCAGGGATACGGCACCGAGACAGTCACAATCAAGGACTGCTTCACTGACAACTTTGACTATAACGCAACCATGTCAACGCACATGCCAACAGGAAGAACGACATGGACTTGATAACGATTGATTTTGAAACGTACTATGACCGCGACTTCTCGCTGTCAAAGATCACAACCGAAGAATACGTACGCTCTGACCTCTTTGAAGTCATCGGGGTATCTGTAAAAGTTAACGACCAAGAAACGGAGTGGGCAAGTGGAACACATCAACAAATCAGAGAGTGGCTTCAGAGCAGTTTTGAATGGGAGCGGGGGTTTGTCTTGGCGCACAACACCCTTTTTGACGGGGCTATCCTGTCTTGGCGTTTCGGTATTAGTCCTCGGGGTTGGCTTGACACTCTGTGCATGGGCCGTGCCCTTCACGGCGTGGAAGTTGGGGGTTCGCTTAAAGCTCTTGTTGAACGGTATGGGCTCGGGGAAAAGGGAACAGAAGTTGTTAACGCCCTCGGCAAAAGACGACTGAACTTCAGCGACGAGGAACTCGCACGGTACGGTGACTACTGCATCAACGATGTGGAACTCACGTATCAACTGTTCAACATCTTGACAAAGAAGTTTCCCAAGCAAGAGTTGCGTGTGATTGATCAGACCTTGCGCATGTTCATTGACCCCGTGCTTGAACTGGACGGCGACATGCTGCAACAGCACCTCATCAGCATCAAGCAGATGAAGGAAGACCTGCTGACATCCTCGGGTGTAGATAAAGCTGAACTGATGAGCAATGAGAAGTTTGCTGAACTGCTCCGTTCATTCGGCGTTGAGCCCCCGATGAAGACAAGCCCTGCCACGGGCAAACCGACCTATGCGTTTGCCAAGAGCGATGAGGAGTTCAAAGCCCTTGCTGAGCATGACGATGCGCGGGTGCAGACGCTTGTTGCCGCACGACTGGGTAACAAGTCAACACTGGAGGAGACACGCACCCAACGGTTCATCGACATCTCCAAGCGCGGCAAGTTGCCTGTACCGATTCGCTACTACGCCGCACACACCGGGCGGTTTGGTGGTGACGACAAGATCAACATGCAGAACTTGCCAAGCCGGGGCAACAACGCCAACAAGCTGAAGAAGTCAATCATTGCGCCCGAGGGCTACACCATCATTGACGCTGACTCTGCACAGATCGAAGCGCGGGTGCTGGCGTGGTTAGCTGGGCAGGACGACTTGGTAACAGCTTTTGCTGAGGGCAAGGACGTGTACAAGAAGATGGCCACGGCTATCTACGGCAAGCCCGAGTTTGAGATCAGCAAGAGCGAACGGTTTGTGGGCAAGACTACAATTCTTGGCGCAGGGTACGGCATGGGCGCTGTGAAGTTCCAAGCCCAACTCAAGAGCATGGGCGCTGAGGGTACGCTGGAAGAAGCAAAGCGTATCATTGACATCTATCGCCGCACCAACGATGCCGTTGTCAGGCTGTGGCGTCAGGCTCAGAACGCTCTTGTAAACATGTCACGTGGTGACCCCGCACCACTGGGACGTGCAGGCGTGCTTGAGGTGATTCCAAGCGAGTCAGCAATCCGCTTACCCTCGGGGCTGTTGATGCGCTATGACGACTTGAAGTTTGACCAGACCGACAAGGGTGTTGAGTTTCACTACAAGACACGCAAGGGTCGCACCCGTATCTACGGCGGCAAAGTGATCGAGAATGTATGCCAAGCCATCGCACGGTGCATCATCGCTGAGCAGATGCTGAAGATTGGCAAACGGTACAGGGTTGTGCTGACTGTGCATGACGCGATTGCTGTATGCGTACCGGACGTGGAGGTTATACCCGCAACGCAGTACGTCGAGGAGTGTATGCGCTGGGTGCCCGAGTGGGCAACGGGTCTGCCTGTGAACTGTGAGTCGGGCAGTGGCAAATCGTATGGAGACTGTTGATGGCTAAAATACCCGCATGGTCGTTCTCGTCCATCAAGACATTCGATCAGTGCCCAAAGAAGTTCTACCACTTGAAGGTTGTCAAAGACTTTCAAGAAGATCAGGGTGCAGAGCACCTGACGTACGGCAAAGTTTTTCACGAGGCGGCTGAGTTCTACATACGTGACGGCACGCCGTTGCCCCCTCAGTTTACGTATGCTAAGAGTTCATTGGATAACCTCAAGCAGCGTGCAGGCCGGAAGCTGTGTGAGTACGAGATGGGGCTGACTGAGGACTTGGAGCCGTGCGGGTTCAAAGACCCTAACGTGTGGTGGCGAGGCATTGCTGACCTGATCATCCTTGAAGACGGCGGTACGGCACGGGTGGTGGACTACAAGACCGGACAGAGCGCCAAGTACGCCGACACCGGACAGCTTGAGTTGATGGCACTTGCCGTGTTCAAGCACTTCCCCGAGGTCAAGCGCGTCAAGGCCGGGTTGTTGTTTGTCATTGCCAAGCAGTTTCCCAAGGCAAGCTATGACAGGACGGACGAGCCCAAGCTGTGGGAGAAGTGGCTCCGCGACCATGGCCGCATGGAAAAAGCCTATGAGACAAACGTGTGGAACCCCCGCACCTCGGGGCTTTGCAAACGGCACTGCGTTGTTTTATCATGCCAACATAACGGAAGGAATTGATATGCCATACACCAAAACCCCAAGGCCGTACGGCCATGAGTACGACATGCAGAAGAAGCGGGGCGAACTCCCCGACCGCATGGAGCGCCAACGCGCAAGGCGAAAAGTTGATGCCAGTTCTCCTGACCTGAACCAGAACGGCAGGGCTGACAAGCGGGAAGGCAAAGACATTGACCACATGAAGATGTTATCCAAGGGTGGCTCAAACAAGGACGGCATCCGCATCGTTACACCTGCCAAGAACCGTGCCCGTAACGGCCATAGCACAAAAGAAAAGGGCGGGAAAAAACCCGCTTGACACGCAACGCGTGTTCGGTTAGATTAGAACTTCGACAACGGCTGGAGCGAGTGGGACACCCACTTCGCTCTAAGTTTGTTTGTTTGCGCTGGAGAACGAATTGGAAATTATCGACAACAAAGCTCTGTTGTTGACGTTGCGTAACCCACGCCGTGTCACCACAGTCATCCCTAAAAGTAGGGAACTCCCTAACAACCAAGTGTTGGTGCACTGGGGGTTAGATGAGGCGCAAGTCCTCAAGAATCTGCGCGTAAAAAACGTGCCATCACCCATCATGGGACGCTACGATTGGCCCGGCCAGTACAAGCCGTTTGACCATCAGAAAACAACAGCCGCCTTTCTCACAATGAACCGCCGTGCGTTCTGCCTCAACGAGCAGGGCACGGGCAAGACAGGCTCAGTCATCTGGGCGGCAGACTACCTCCTCAAACAAAAACGAATTCGTAGGGTGCTGGTGATCTGCCCCCTGTCAATCATGGATTCGGCATGGAGGGCTGACTTGTTTAAGTTTGCCATGCACCGTTCGGTTGACATTGCATATGGTGCCAAGGAAAAGCGTAAGGCCATCATCAACGGCATTGCTGAGTTTACGATCATCAACTATGACGGTGTGGAGATCGTTGCCGAGGACATTGCCAAGGGCGGTTTTGATTTGATTGTGGTTGACGAGGCAAACGCCTACAAAAACGTACAGACCAAACGATGGAAGGTTTTGAACTCGTTGGTCAAGGCTGAGACATGGCTGTGGATGATGACAGGCACCCCCGCCGCTCAGTCACCACTCGATGCGTACGGGCTTGCCAAGCTGGTCAACACGCAAGGCGTCCCCAAGTTTTTTACAACCTTTCGCGACATGGTGATGATCAAGCTCAACAACTTTCGTTGGCTTGCTAAATCGACTGCTACACAGACCGTGTTTGAGTGCTTGCAACCCGCCATTCGCTTTACCAAAGACGAGTGCCTTGACTTGCCCGAGATGACGTACACGAAGCGCCGAGTGGAGTTGACCAAGCAACAAGAACGCTACTACAACATGCTCAAGAACAAGATGGTGGTACAGGCGGCAGGAGAAGAAATCACGTCTGTGAACGCCGCTGTCAACATGCCCAAACTCCTGCAAATATCTTGTGGTGCGGTGTACTCCGATTCAGGTGAGACCTTGGAGTTCGACATCAAGAACCGCTACAACGTGCTGACCGAGGTGATTGATGAGTCAAGCCAGAAAGTGCTTGTGTTCGTGCCGTTCAAACATGTAATTCGTATCCTGACCGACAAGCTCAACGCTGACGGCTACACGACCGAGGTGATCAGCGGCGATGTGCCCGTACACAAGCGCACCGACATCTTTAATCGCTTCCAGACCGAGCCGAACGGCACCAAGGTACTCGTCATCCAACCACAAGCCGCCGCGCACGGCGTGACCCTCACAGCGGCCAACACAGTGGTGTGGTGGGGGCCGACATCCTCCCTTGAGACCTATGCCCAAGCCAACGCCCGTGTCCACCGCTCTGGCCAACGCCACCCATCTACGGTAGTACAACTGGTGGGGTCAAGTGTAGAAACACACGTTTACAACTTATTAGATAATAAAATTGACGTTCACTCAAAAATAGTTGATCTTTACAAAGAAATACTTGAATAAGTTGTAAAACGTCACTATAATAGAAGTCCCAACAACAACCGGAGAACGAAGTGACAGACGAAGTAGCACCCACAACCCCCACGGTAGCCCCCGAGAAATTGGTCAAGGTCTACCTGAAGATGAAGGCCAAGCACGACGAGATGCGTATTGCCTACGAAGCCGAGGAGAAAAAACTTGGTGCACAAATGGCCAAGGTGAAGACTGCCCTCTTGACATTTTGCAAGGAGCAGAACGTGGACAGCGTACGCACAGGCGAAGGCTTGTTCTATCGCGTCATCAAGACCAACTACTGGACAAACAACTGGAAGGACATGCACGAATTCATTGTTCAACACAACGCGCCGCAACTACTGCACGAGCGCATACACCAAACCAACCTCAAAGAGTTCCTTGAGGCCAACCCTGACTTGCTGCCACCGGGACTCAACGTGGATAGCGAATACACCATAACCGTACGGAGGAAGTGATGAGCGAACCATTTGTGCCAATCGAAGACTTGGCCAAGCGGTTTACGGTTTCGGTATCAACTGTTCGTGCTTGGGTGCGACAGGGCCACATCCCCAAAGATACATACTTGAAAGTTGGTAACACCTACCGCTTTGATGTATCCAAGGTAGTGCAAGCCCTGTCAAACGTACCCAAGCACGAACCAGAAGCACCGAAAGTTGTAGACCCCACAGCGCCTGTTCAACTTGAACTGGCTTTTAATGACCCTAACGAAGATATGTAATTGGAGAACGAAAATGAGTAATGATCTGTCCCTGTTTGGTAAGCCCAACAACAACGCCGCCCTTGCCCTGCTTGACGGTATCGAAGACAGCCTGACCAGTACCCTTGCGGGTGGCGGTAGCGGCAACAAGCGTATCAGCATCGAAGGCGGTGCATTCCGCGAGTTTGTTGGCGGCAAAGAAGTTCGTGTGAGCGAAGAACGTGCAATGAAGATCGTCTTGATCAACGCTGCACCTGTGTCCCGTATGTTCTTTATGGGCACCTACGTCAAGGGTGCGAAGACGAAGCCCACGTGCTGGTCAAGCGATACACAAACCCCCGACAAAGCGGTGCCCGAAGGCCAACGCCAAGCCAAGTTCTGCAAAGACTGCAAGCAACACATCAAGGGTTCTGGCCAAGGCGACACACGCGCTTGCCGTTTCCAACAACGTATTGCCGTGGCGCTTGACGGCGAGTTGCACAAAGAAGCCGTGTACCAGATCACACTGCCGTCCACATCTGTGTTCGGTGATGCAGAGGGTAAGAAGATGCCACTGCAAGCCTATGGTCGTCACCTCAAGGCATACAACACTCCCGCGATTTCTATCGTGACCGAGATGCGTTTCGACATTGACAGCGCCACTCCCAAGTTGGTGTTCAGCCCTGTTCGTGCACTGGAGGAAGACGAACTGAAGACTGCGGTAAGGTTGCAAAGCCACCCTGACACCATCAAGGCAATCACCATGAACGTGTCGCAGATGGACGGTGTGATTCCTGAGCCAAAAGGTACGTTGCCTATGGGTGAGTTGACCAAGCAAGAAGACGCACCTGTCTACGAGAAGATCGTTGCTAAGACCGCGCCGAAACTTGCAAAGGTTGAAGACGAGGAAGTACCCGAGCCGATTAAAGTTACCAAGAAGACCGCGCCTGTCGCTGAACTCAAGTCTGAGTTGAGCGATATAGTTGGTGACTGGGACGACTGATTTGTTTTAGGGTGAGGTCGCTCCTCACCCTTTCTTTTTAGTTATCCCAATCACTCTAACTATTGGCGGCTATGGAAACAAAAAAATTTCTGGAGTCGGTACTAGGGGACGAAGGGTATTACTGCATATTTGCTTATCGGCTGGCCGATGAACGCAAGGTGCAGAAGTTCTACGACAACCTTGACGCCGCAATCCATGCTGCTCACAATTTAGATGCCGAAGGGTATGACGCTTATTTTGCGCTGGGCACTTTTGACCAAGCAGGGTCTCGTAAGGCACCCAACGTAAAACAACTTAGATCATTCTTTCTTGACCTTGACTGTGGGCTAACCAAAGACTACGCGACACAGAGCGAAGCTCTTGCCGCACTACGCTCGTTCTGTAAAGAACTGAAGCTACCACGCCCAACCATCGTAAATTCGGGGCGGGGCATCCATGCATACTGGCCACTGACCGCGCCTGTTTCACGTGAAACGTGGGTGCCTGTTGCTGAGCAATTCAAACGCATGTGTACAAAGCATGGGATGCGCAACGACCCTGCTGTACCAGCCGATGCGGCGCGTGTGCTACGGGTGCTTGAGACGCATAACCACAAACTGAATCCCCCGGCTCCTGTGGTGCTGGTGGGTGAGGCGGGTGCGCCCATTGAGTTTGATGTGTTCCGCGACATCGTGGGTGATGACTCGTTAATTTTAACGCCCCCGAAGAAGTACATGCCGCAACAGCAGGATGCCATGATGCAAGCCCTGTCGGGCAGTTTCGTGAGTCGGTTTAAGACTATCCTGATCAAGACCATGAGCGGCACTGGGTGCGAACAACTCAGGGAAGTTATCAACAACCAACCAAATATCTCAGAGCCTCTATGGAGGGCTGGGCTGTCGATTGCCAAGTTCTGTGTTGATGGTGCCAAAGCAATCCACAAGATTTCTGCCAAGCATCCTGAGTACACATTTGAAGGCACCGAGGCCAAGGTTGACTTGATCAAAGGCCCGTACCTGTGTGCACGTTTTGACGAATATCGGGCGGGTGTCTGCAAAGACTGTAAGCATTGGGGCAAGATCAAATCACCGATTTCCCTCGGGCGTGAGGTGGAGGAAGCTGACGAGTCCGACAACATCGTCATCCAAAAACCACTGGGCGTAACTGCGGCTACGCCGATTCGATACGTCATCCCCAAGTACCCGCACCCGTACTTTAGGGGTAAAAGCGGCGGGGTGTTCAAACACTCCAAAAACCCAGAGGGTGAAGACAAAGATATGCTGGTCTACTTTAACGACCTGTACATCATACGGCGTGTCAAAGACCCCGAGATGGGGGAGTCTCTGGTCATGCGTTTGCATTTGCCCAAGGACGGTGTACGTGAGTTCACGTTGCCGTTGACTGCTGTGGGCACTAAAGATGAGTTTCGCAAGCACCTTGCGTCACAGGGCGTAGCAGTCCTCAACGTACAAGAACTAATGGAGTACACAATGAGATGGGTAAACGAGTTACAGTTTAATTCTGAAGCCGACGAAGCATGTCGGCAATTTGGGTGGCAAGACGACAAACATGAATCGTTTGTTATCGGCAACATGGAAGTTTTCAAAGACCGTGTTGAGGTGAGTTCACCATCTGCGGCTACTGTGGGGCTGTTCCCGATCTTCAAGGCCAAGGGCACGTTGGAGAAGTGGAAGCAGACCATAGAGTTTTACAACCAACCTAACATGGAGTTGCACCAATTCATGTTTGGTATGGCGTTGGGCTCTGTTTTAATGGAGTTCCAGCCTATCAATGCCGCCGCTTTTCACGCATGGAGCAAGGGGTCGGGTCTGGGCAAGACTACCGCCATGTACGCAGGTGCATCTATCTGGGGTGACCCTGATCTGCTGGTGATGCAAGAGCGTGATACGTTCAACTCAAAGATGAACCGCGCCGAGGTATACAAGAACGTCGTCTGCTACATGGATGAGATGACCAACACCAAGCCGCAAGACTTGTCTGACTGGGCGTATCAACTGCCGAGTGGCCTACAACGCAACCGCATGGGGCCGAAAGGCAACGTTGAGCGCGTGCGGGGTAAGCCTTGGAAAACTTTGTTTGGTACTACAGGCAACACGTCTATTCTTGAGCGCATTGCATTGTTTAAGGCTTTGCCACAAGCGGAAGCACAGCGCGTGCTGGAGTGCCAAGTTGAGCCTGTAAAGTTTGCAACCAAGTCCGAGACCGATGTATTCAGCACCGACATCAAGGACAACTTTGGGCATGCGGGTGTGATCTACATCCAGTATATTTTGAACAACTTGGATGCGGTCAAAGAACTTGCCATGACGGTGCAACGCAAACTGGATGCGGCGTCAAGCCTGTCTGCGGAGAATCGCTACTGGTCTGCTTTGGCTTCACGCACCATAACAGGTCTGATGCTGCTCAAAAAAGCTGGTCTGATTAACTGGCAGATTGCGCCGATTGTTCAGTGGATTACCAAGGTGATGGCCGAAGCCAAAGCCATGGTGGGGGAGATGAACGTCAACGTAGAAGCACAACTGACTGATTACATAGCGGAGAACTACAACAACATGCTCCGTATCAAGTCAACGGATGATGCACGTAATACCGCAGGGGCGCTTGACAAGATCATCGTACCTGACGGCTCCCCTCGTGGGCAGTTTGTTGCACGGTACGAGTACGATGTGAAGAAGTTGTACCTGCTGACTAAGCCGCTCAAAATATGGTGCGGGAAGCAGCAGATCAACTACGCTGGGTTTGTTGACGGTCTGAAGGTGGGGAGCACCAAGGCGATTAAAGCCAAGGTTCGACTTGGTAAAGGCACCCACATCAACATGCCGCCAACGGACGTTTTAGTGCTAGATTGCACGGGGTTTATGAACGATGAAACTGAGCAAGTTATGGCAACAACCGCCGCGCTGTTCGAAAAACAGAGTCAGGCTTGACGACCTCGCACCCGATGGGGTGCGTATTGTTGTTCGCTGGGACAAGTTCCCGGTGGGAGCCTCGGTGTTCATTCCTTGCATAAACACACTGGAACTTGTTAGGCAGGTTAATCAAATAGCACGCCAACAGGAGTGGGTCATCCATTACCGACCCGGTATTGAGGGTGGGCGCTGGGGGGTTCGCATTTGGAGAAGATTGTGATACGATTACTGCGACAGTTGCCTGTCACTTCGTTCTCCTTAAACAAGAGTTAGCCCCCGCCGTCATAAGCGGGGGCTTTTTTATCAGTCCAGCAACCCATCGTCGTACTCAGCCGCGTTCTGTAACAACTCAGGACGGAGCTTCTTGTTGAGGGTCACGCCGTGGTACATCTCCTGCGATGTCTTCATGTGTTGCGCCATCGAGTTCTGGATAGTCTCGGCTGTAATCGCCGCCGTGGGGTGCGACTTGTTGAACTTAAACATAGCGTCCATTGCATCCCCCATGCCACCTGCGTCACCGTTTCGTGCGGCGATGTAGTAGTCGCGCAACATCTTGGTACGTTCTTTGGTGGCGCGGCGCTCAACGTTCTTGAGGGACGCATTGATCTCCAACTGGCGGGTGTACTCAGCAGGTGCAAACCCAAACATCTGAGCGTACGCATTGGCAGGATTCATCTCACCGGTGATTGGGTCGCCACGCAAGGTGTTGGCACCTTCGGTCGCAAAGCGGATACCCTTGAACCCATTGGCAATACCTGCGGGGAGCATACGCTCCAAACCGCGCTCGGTTTCACCTTCGTTGATCAGCTTGACACCTTGTTGCAGTCGGTCGGCTACGCCGTAGACCGGGCCACCCATGAGTTGCAAGAACGCCAACACTGCGCTGTCTTGCTCGCGGTATCCGGTGCTGTTGATCAGCAGGTCGGACAGGCCGATACGGTTGGCAATGGCAGTTCCTGTCAGGTAGTTGACCGCGCCATTAAACAGACCTTCGCCAAGATACTTGCGTGCGGCGGTCTCGGCATCATCCTCGTCGTCACCCTTAAACATGTTGTAGACAGCAGCCAAGATACCAAACATTGGCAGACCCTGCACCCCAGCCATCACCCCAGCGGAAGCGTAGATACCAACAATTTGGCGCATGGCGGCGTCACGGACTTTCTTGTCCTCTGACTTCATTGCTTCGCGGGCAGTCTTGAACATCATGTAGTACATCGTTACACCGTAACGCTTGTACATGAACATGATCTTGCCAATGGAATTCTTAGCCAACAGCGGTGCGCTACCTGCGGATGCGCCACCGTTCATGACTTCGGAGATTTGAACTGCGCGTTTGGCAGCTTCGGTACGAGTGGCGGCGTCGATCTTCTCACCTGCTTTGGCCATGCGCCCAAGCTCAAGCTCATAGGATGCAATCAGGGAGATTTGGCGGTTCATGCGCTCGCCGTGGTGGAAGATAAACCCAGACCATGCGTTCACACGATTGAGGGCGGTGGATTTCTCGTCCATGTCCAAGATGTCGTGCGTCATCGAACGGCTGAGCAGACCGTAGTCCTCGGCCACTTGCGACAACTCTTTAAGGTCAAGAATTTGGGGGGACATGCCCAGCTTCTCAGCCATTTGCACTTGCTCATCTCGCTTTGGAACCCGCCCATTTTTCTTGGTGAACTCCTTAACTGCGTCATTAAAATCGAGAAAACGGTAGTTGTCCAGTGAGAAGCCAGCCCCTACCTCAATTTTGGACTTGCCGTCTGCTGTGGGCACCGTCATCTCAGCGTTGCGTTTGAGGCCGCTACCAAAAAACAGGCGGGTTGCAGAGCCAATGGCTCTGGTCGTTTCGGAGTAGCCATACTTACCACCAAGGTAAGGCATCATCACCAGCGGCACCTGTGACATGTTTACCAGCGCGGACGACACGTTGAAGCCTAGCGTCCAGCTAAACGCAGTAGATGTCAAAGCCTTTGACCACGGGGCAATGTCGGGGCTGACCAGCGTTTGGATGTGGCTGTTCAACTCTGCGGCAAAACCATTGGCGCGTTGGGCAGTGTCTGATGCTTCTTTCTTGTCCTCGGCGGTTAGCTTGTCTACTTTGACATTTTTTGCTTCTGCTATCCGTGCAAGCTCGGTGTCGTACTTTGTTTTAGCGTGTTCGTCAATCTCGTCACGCAGTTGGTACATCTTGCCGCTGTACTCAAGGTTGGCCAGTTGATGCGCCATGCCCATGGAGCGTGTGAAGAACGCAGCGGTTGCGTCAAAACTAAAGCCGGGGGTGTTCTTACGCTTGCGGAACGCTTGGGCAAACGATGACTCAGGTAGTGTTGACAAGAACGTACGCATGATCTCATCGGTGACTTCTGGATCGACGCTGTTAGCTTCAAGCGTACGCAAGATAGAGTTCACAAACGAGGTTGGGGGTGCATCTTTGTACGTCTTCTTGGAGCCACCCTTGAACCGTTGCAGGTTTTTTACGCCGCTTTCTTTTTCCAACTCTTTGATTGCGCGTTCACGCTCGACCGAAGTTTCGTAGTGCTCAACGTAGTGCTCACTTTTAAGATCGTACGACAGGCGATAGTCACCATTACGTGTCAGGGGAAAGTACGGCTCAATCCTGCCTTTGGTGGCAAGGCGTTGGTAGATTTCAGTCTTGAGCTTCTTGGCATCTTCTTTGTTCGTTACCGAGGTGTCGATGCGACTAAACATCAAGTCAAGCAAGTCCGCATAGGTCTTGGCATAGGTGTCCCGCATCTGCTTGTAGACGCTCTGACCTTCAGGGCCAAGTTTGTTCCATTCAGGTTGCAACTTATCCCACACCACTTGCTTGTCGGCACCGCTCTCGGACTGTTTGCCTTTGTAGCTGTCGCGGGATTTAGACGGGTCTACCTGCTCCAGCGTGCTGGTGGCGATGACATCGTTCAGGATAACTTCTTTCTCGGGGTTACCCTTAGTCCAGTTCTGAATGCGCTTCATGGTGGCTTCGGCTGCACGCTTGCGCTTGTCGATTGCACCGCCCCAACGTTTCTCCAACTCATCGAGCTTGGGTGCCATGGGGATGTCTTTGGCGGCAACTTCAGTTAACGCGTTCAGCGGCAAGCTACGGAGTATCATCTTCCTGACAGCGGAGGGCACGCCCTCACGGAACAACTCATAGATGCCGCCGACAATCTTGTTGTCCAGCGCAGGCATTGACAGGATTCGGTCGTCCAATGTCTTGAAGACTGTGGAGCCCTTGCCCAACAACGATGCTGAGAACAGCGAACCTGCGTCCCGAGAGTTAGGTGCAGGCGACAAGATGGCGTTGATCAAAGAATCGGAAGCGTCGAGCGCGGAGCCCATACCCTTGGTGTCTTTGCCCATGATTGACCGCACAAAGTTGCGGATGGCGTGCATGAACCGTTGCAGTGCAGTGATTGCCTCGCCCTTGGGATTGATTGAAGCCAGTTTTTGCTGAAACTCAGGGTTGCTAAACGCCTCGGCAACAAACTCGTCCAAAGACTGCGCACCGTACGCTGTGTCCAACGAGTCTTTGACGTTGTTGTAAAGCTCCGTAAGTTGTTTGGTTAGCGGGTGCGACTTGTTGGCTATCACATGTGCTGTAGCTGCGTGTGTTACTTCATGCAACAACACGTGAGCGTTCATCCCAGCGTTTGCGTCTAACGTGATGGTGTCCGTTTTGGGGTCGTATAGGCCGGGGACTGAAACACCCTCGGCATTCTTTAAGCCTGTAACCAGCTTGACCTTGGTAGCACCAATTGCACTAGCCAATTTCTTGGCAACCTCGGATGCGCGACCGAGGTTCTGCAAACCCAGCATGGTCAGGGCTCCACGCAAGTCTCCGGCTTTAAGCGCCTCACGGGTAGCAGGGTGCAATGGCATCCCAAGTACTACCGCATCACGGGCAAGTTCCAACTGATCACCATCCATCTGCTCTTTGATGGCGCGAGACAACGTTTGTTGAACGTTAAATTGCGTGGAGCCCCGACGCACCTCAGCTTCGGAAGTCGTGAAGTAGTCCAGCATCTTAGTGGCCAACGCCCGTTGGCCAGATGCTGTCAAAGATTCGTAGAACGCCTTGGCATATTTGCCACCGCTCAGAGGGACGATTGAAGTCGTGCCTTCACGCCCAAAGGCGATGTCATCGACAGGGATACCGGCGCGTAGCTGAGCAGTGATGTCGTTGAGCTTGTCAACCCGAGTCAGCAACTTGTGGTTCTCAAACATGGCTACGTACATGTCATAGGCCAGATAGTCAAGCGCATCAGACAGGCTCTTAGCTTCCTTCATTTTGCCGTATGCACTGAGACTTGCATTGGGTTTAGCCTTTAGCTTACCCTCAGTCTTGGCTTCGGTTTTGGATTCGGTCTTGGGTTTACCCTTAGCCGCTTCGTCCGCCTCGCGCTGGGCTGCTTCCGCACGTTGAAGCATTTTCTTCTCTTC
>Ga0181348_1000679_pt1 | contig 14826 bp, 11 predicted proteins | sample Su13VDMM110DN_FD_130092 | JGI IMG/M metagenome (GOLD analysis project Ga0181348, IMG submission 130092) | Freshwater viral communities from Lake Michigan, USA - Su13.VD.MM110.D.N | ecosystem: Environmental > Aquatic > Freshwater > Lake | place: USA: Michigan | collected 2013-07-16
TTCGCTAACATCTAATAAGTCATTTTCTAATGTCTTATTAACATAATTCGCTAACTCTTTTTTTTTTGTTATTAATTCGTTAATTTGTTTTAAATCGTCATCTCTTAATATGGTCTCATAAGTGTCATTTTCTTCCGTTAATTCTCTTAATCTTGCTAAATTGTTTTTTCTGCTTAAATATACTCTGTTGCTTTCTAATGCTCTTAATTTCTTTTCTTGTTCTGTTAAATTTTTGTGTGATGTTCGTTTAAAGTTTTTTGGCGGAATAGATGATAATATTTTTTTAATGTTTTCTATTTCTAATTCTGTGCTTGTTTTTAAAAATTTATATTCGGGTCTATATTCTGTTATGCTTATGGTGCTAATTGTGCTTTGGGTGTCTTCGTTTTCGTCTTGGTCTTTGTTTTTGTCTTCGTTTTCGTAATCGGTCATTTTGTATAATGTTAATATAATGTTAATCTAATATTAATATTATATATTTTGTTTTGCTAAATTATAATTTATAGTTGCATATTTGAGAGATTGGTTTTATAGCGGTTGATTTATGGAATGGACGCCGTGCATATCTCCGCTATGGCTTGTATATGGTTTATAGTATTATATATATAGTTACATGTAATAGCTTATTATTGCTTTAAAAAAATATTGATTTGTATTTTATATTTTGAGAGATTGGCTTTAATTAATTTTAGATGGTTGGGGTTGCTGTTCAATCTCTCAATATTCTAAAATTAATTTATAAAATTTATTGTTTTTTTTAGTCTTATGATAATGATAACATTATTTTTATAGTGGTTTTTATTTTTGTGATGCTAAAAATCAATTTTGAGCGTTTTTATTGATTTGGTGGGCTGTACATCACGATTTAATTTTAAAATGTGAGTTTTGCAATAATAAAGTTTTTGGGTTGCTTATAGAGTAATTACTATATGACTTATAATTTTTAGGTTTTGTATATTACTATTTGAGAGATTACTATAAAAAGTTAGTGGGGGGGATTGTAAAAAAAAATCTGGGGGTGATTTTTATAAATGCAATCTCTCTAATTATAAATTTTAAATCTTTATTTTTGTCTTGTAAATGGTTTATATATAATTTTATAGCGTTACATGTAATAGCTTATTAATGGCTTATAAAAATACATATTTTAAAAGTGTGATTTTTTTGTAATTTCTTGCGACTTCTTATTATATAACAATCCGCAACTTTTCCCTAAAAAATCACTAAAATATTTTTGGCTTATAAATGACTTGTGTTATATGTTACTTGTTTATTAATGGTTGCTTATAAATGGTTTAAATTATTGATTTGTATTTTATAGTTTGAGAGATTTTAATGAGGATTTATTTATTTTTATTTTTGGCTTCGTTTGGCTTAATCTCTCTAATTATAAATTTTAAATCTTTATTTTTGTATTGTAAATGGTCTATATATAATTTTATAGCGTTACATGTAATAGCTTATAAATGGCTTAAAATATTGATTTGCATATTTATATGATTTTTATGAGCCTAAAAAATTGCTAAAACGAATTTTTAAAAGTGTGATTTTTTAGGCATTTCTCGCGACTTCTTATTATATAACAATCCGCAACTTTTCCCTAAAAAATCACAAAAATATTTTTGGCTTGTAAATCATTACATTATAAATATATTGTTTCTTGTTTGTTGCTACTATATGCTCTAAAATAACAACTTATTTTTTGCAAATTGAGAGATTTTAATGATAAACTTATTTAATTTTATTTTTGGCTTTGTTTGGCTTAATCTCTCTAATTATAAATTTTAATTCTTAAATTTTTAGCTTATAAATGGTTTATAGTATTATATATATAGTTACATGTAATAGCTTATTAATGGTTTAAAAATATGCATATTTTAAAAGTGTGATTTTTTAGGCATTTCTTACGACTTCTTATTATATAACAATCCGCAACTTTTCCCTAAAAAATCACAAAAATATTTTTAGCTTGAAAATGGTTTATGCTACAACTTACTATATAATATATAATAGCTTATATATGCTCTAAAATAACAACTTATTTTTTGCAAATTGAGAGATTTTAATGATAAACTTATTTAATTTTTTAGTTGCCTAATTTGGGTTTATTCTTCTTTAAGTTAATTTTAAATATAGTTAAGAGTTTCGTTAATAAGTGATGATTTCAATAAACCATAAAAAACCATAATAAACCATAATTAACATTATATAACTTTTCTCATTCGTTTCCTCATTCGTTTCCTCATTCGTTTCCTCATTCGTTTAAGTACATAAGTTTAAGCGTTTCATGTATAAGCTATTTTATACAAAAAACTATTTTCTATAAATTTGTGGTTTTTTCTATAAATTTCTATGCGCTTTAGTTTAAGCTATTTTATGGTTTGCATAACTTTTAAAAGTTGCTCTTATATCATAACAAAAATTAATATTAAATTATATATTTTGTTATGATAAAATTAAGCTTTATTATTGTAATTCTTTTTTTAATGCCGTTTGATATTGTTTTATAATGTTTTTAAATGTTTTAAATATATTAACAATAACTATTTAAATATAATATTGCAACATTATAGAGTATGAATAACAATAATAATATATATTCTTATAATAGAATTACAAATATTAAATATAATGAATATCTTACATTAACAACAGAACAAATAAAAATTATTAAAAAACAACTACAATTTTTTATTAAAACATTAAGCGACAATTTAAATAAATCTTTTGATTTTGTTAATCATCAAAATTTAAAAAATTGTTATTTATCATTAGACGAAGAACATAAGCAATTAATAACAAGAGAAAAACAATTTATTAAAAGACAAAAGTTTTTTCATGAGTTATATAAATGTTTTAAATGTTACAGAGCGCATTTAACAGATGAGACAGATAAAGACAATTTAAAAGAATTATTTAAAATGATGTATAGCATTACATTAACACATGTTAAATTAACAATTGAATTATATGAAGAATATTATTTTAAATTAAACACTATTTATTTTAAAGAAGAAATCCCATATAATTATAAAACATTAGCAGAGTTTTTTTTAGAAATAACAGAGTTTAACAATTCTAACCCATCAACTTTTAACTCACTTATAAACGATTTTACGGAGTATAATATTGATTATGACCCACCATTTAAAGACCCCATTAAAAACAATATAGATTTAGATATAACAGAGGACAAATATGAAGCCGATTTTTACCAAGACAATAAAAGTTATGCAACGGCTTATAATATTTTAGACCTAATAAATAAATATGATAAATTGCCGACAAAATTAAAAACTAAATTTAAAAATTTAGCGGAGTTTTACAATATTAAACCACTTTATAACAAAAATTATTTTTTAAATAGTTTAGAAAACAAATTTTATTATATCTCATTTAAATTAAAAAAAACGGACAACATACATGAATTATATAGATTATACCCCCATTATGAGACAACTTATTTAATGTATGAACAAAATCCCTCATTATACGAACCACCGCAAAAAAATATTATTTCGTATTTTCATAATTTTAATTATAGAGAAGAATACGAAGAAATTTTATTAGGACATTAACAGCGCTTAACCGAAGCGCACACGGATTTTTTGCGATACTTTTTTTTTAAAAAAGTATTTAAACATAAAACGCCGTTTTTTAAAAAGCATTATAATAATAATTCTTTTATTTTTTCAATTAATTCGTTAAAACCATTTGAGCAATCGCATTTATTTATATATACGACAGAAGCAGAATTATAGTTAGTATTACATATACCGCTTTTATATTTAGTTATAAAATCACTCTCATATTTTATAAAATAAGTTGCATCTAAACCAAAAGCCCAAACCAAAAAGCACGGAGTTAATTTTTTGCTCTCTATACCTAATAATTTATTGTAACCAATCATATAAGAGCTATAATTTTGAAAAGATTTATTCCGTTGTTTAAATTCTATAAATACATTTTTATTATTTAATGGATTAGTTAAAATTATATCTACATGCTCAAAATAATTTTTTGTTAAACTAACTTTTATATTGTAAATATTTAATTCATTCCATAAAGCAATTGCAAAATTATTTTCATCTTTATCACAACTATAAGCGATATTTACTTTTAGCGTTAAACCAATTCTATTTAAATCGTCTATTAACTCATTAACTTTTATATTACTCATTACTATATATAAAATAACAAATTATTTTATTTATATTAAAATATACTCAATTAATATAAAGTTATTAAACAACAATTAATTTAATTATATATATTAAAAAATAACTTAAAAATAAAATATTTTATATATATAAATAAAATGAAAGTTAATAATTTAGAATATAGCAAATATATTTTATCTATTATTGAAGCCATTAATAAAACAGAGTTAAGCGAATACACTAAAAAAACAATTAAGAGTAACTTAAACAAGTTATATAATTCTACTAAAACAACATTTATAAAAGATGTAATTAACCAATTTAGCAATATAGAAAACATTAATAGCAAACACACATTTTTAGGAGCAATTAAAAGCGTTATTAAAAATGTTGAGCTAAATATTAATGAGAAAGATATGAAAAAAATTAATGACTTATTTTTAATAATTAAATTAAAAAAAGAAAAAAACGAATTAGCTACACAAGCAAACACAAAGCAACAAAACCGCTATATAAGTTATGACGAATTAACCAAACTAACCGATAATTTAGAAGATGAAGAAGACAAATTATATTATGCATTATATACACACCAACCACCATTAAGAGCAGACTACAACGCTATTTATATTATTGATAATATACTAACAAAAGCACCGCTTAAAATGGAAGAATTAGACAAAAATAAAAATTATTATAGCGTTAAAACAAATCAATTTATTATTAATGAATATAAAACAGCAAAAGCAAACGGCACAATTATTTTTAAACCACCGACAAAATTAAAAAATATGATTATTAAAAGTTTAGAAGATACACCGAGAGCGGTTTTATTATATAATCACATTAGGGGCGTAAATTATCCAATTACGCCGAATTATTTAAGCAAGAGAATAGCACACATTAGCACTATTATTTTAAAAGACAATATTAAAATAGCCGATGAAAATAAAGCGATTAGCATTAACGATTTAAGACATTTATTTATTGAAGAGAATAATTTTGAGACAACGAACGATATTGAAGAACTATTTAAAAATGCTTATATCATGGGTCACAGCTTACAAACTGCACAAAAAATTTATAAGAAAGATTATAAAAAAAGCGCTTAACCGAAGCGCACACGGATTTTTTGCAATACTTTTTTTTTAAAAAAATATTTAAAAATAAAATTGATTACTATTATAATAATTATTTAAAGACATAATAATAATTATTATATATAAAATGACTATTACAAACGAACAATTTAACAATTTAAAAATTGAATTAACCGAACTATTTAAGAACCAATATAACACATTAGATTTTAAAGACGCTACTTATACCGATGACGCATTTAATCCGTTTGAAGAACATGGAGACATAGAACGAAACGAGTTAATTTATATTAATAGCGAATTTGAACCAAGCACAGAGAAACAAGTTAATAATTTAGTTTTGCATTATTATTTAAAACCATGCGGAAGCGAAGCATTTAACGAACTATTAAAAAAATATAATTTAGCTTATTACTGGGGCGATGTTTGTTATGGTTTTATTAGTGAAAAAGAAGAATAAAGCGTTTAACCGAAACGCATACGGATTTTATAAAAACAATAAATAACCACAAATAACCATAAATAACAATATCATATTTTTTATTTAATAACTATATAAAGACATTTATATAATTATTATATAAGTATAGCATGAATTATTTTTATGACTTACCGAATGAATTACAAGAAAAAATTATAAATCATAGTAAAGAATTTACACACTACGAAGACGGACAAATTTTTAAATTAAATGATTATGCTTATGATTATTTAATAATTGATAGAGTTATAAAATTACCAACAAACGATTATAAAATTTTAGGATTTATAAGAACAGACAGAATATATAAAGAATGGCGACCAATACAACATATAGCAACACAAAATAAAACAAGTATTAGAATTATAGTAAAAGAGTTTTATTATAAAAATAGATATATAGAAAGATGGCTTTATTTAGAACCGAAAAATTTAATAACTGAACCACCGCAAGAATTAAGAGACGGCATTAAAAGCCACAACGAAAGTTTAGAAGACATAATAAAATATTATAAAAATAACAATTTTAAAAAATATAATAAATATTTGCACAACAATAAACAAATATTAAAAAATAATTATAAACAAAACTCAAAATATATAATCTTATAATACTTTTTTTTAAAAAATGTTAAAAATATATAATAAAGACAAAATATTTATTATATATAAGTTAAAATATATAATGACAAAAGATTTAATAATAAATAATGAAGAATTAACAAGCTATAATTTAACAAAAGATTTATTAATAAACATACATGAACCACCAACAAAAAATAAAAATAAATGTTTAAAAAATGTTACTAATCCATATTTTAGCATTATGTTTTTTATTGTTTTTATAATTTTATTAATGGTTGTTTATGGTTTATTATCATTTCATCACTTTATAATATTTAACGATTAAAAAAGCATATAATAACTATTTAAAGACATCTTTATAATTATTATATATAAATGAGTTTAAAAGTAAGACCAATTTATAAACCGCAAATAGAGACAGAAGAAACCGAAATATTAGGAAGCAAAACAATAACAACAATAACAACAAAACAAAAACCGCAAACGCTTAATGAATATAAAATATTATTAGAAGAAAGCAAAATATACGATGAAAAAAAGAAAGAAAAACAATTATTAAATGTTATGTTATATAGCGATGGTATGGATTGCATAGATAAATTTAAAATATCAAGCAAAAACGAAATTTTAAACGAATATAATAAAACATGGAATAGCATAAAACATTTACGATTTAATAAAGACGATTACACTTTTAATTTTAACTCTAACGAATGTTTTTTAAATCAATTGTTTATTTCAATTTTTAAATATAAAATACATTATCCAATATTAAAACTTAATAAAATAATATTTAATTTGCACTATTACGGATTAAAAGCATATTATAAACAAAAAACAAGTAATTATATTATACCAAGAACCGAATTAATTTTAATTAATACAACAACGGATTTTTATGAAACAATAACAATTAAAGAATTAGAGACCGAATATATTAAACCATTTAAAGACCAAAAAAAACACTCAATTTTTTTATATCCATTTCAACAAACAATAACACCAAACGAAAAAATTTTAAACATGGAGAAGTACTTTTTTAAAACACTATACGAAGCCGATAAAGATTTTACAAGTAATTATTTATATTATTGTAATGAGTTTATTATATATAGATATAAATTATTATATGTTATTAAATTAGAAGAAAATAAATTATTATTTCAAGATATTTATTATTATTTTTTTAATATTAAATGGAATGATACCGAGCCAATAAATACAACAAAAGACAATTATATTTGTTTTGTTAAATTAGATATATTTAAAAGAAAAAAAAATAAGTTGTTAGAGTTTAAAAATGAGCGTTTAGGATTAATAACAAAAATTAAATGCAAAGATATAAAACCAATAAAAGAAAAAATTATAATTGATTTAAATAATTTTTTAGCAGAAGACACATTAATAACATTTATAACAGAATTAAGAGTAACAAACAAAATTAAATTATTATTAGACCAAGAAAAATTAACAAGCAAAGAAATAGACAATTTATTTAATCCACCACAAGAACAACGCTTAACAGAAACTCATATAGAACGCCGTTTTTTTGATGCTATAAATATTATAAACAGCGACACAGATACAGACACAGACACAGACACAGACGAAGAAGAAGAACAACCAATAATAACACAACCACAAATTAAACATGTAACAAAAAATTTAACATTTAATTATAATAGAAATTATATTTTTTCTAATGACGATAAATTTATAATACAAAACGCATTTATTAATAAACACAATACAAATAAAAAATTGCAAAAATTAACAAAAGATTATAATAATATTAGAATTATTAAGCCGTTTAATAAGACATATACACAAGACAAATATTTTAATTTTATATTAACTAATTTAGACCGAAACGAACACGGCTTTATTAATTATTCTAAACAATACCACGCATATTTTAATAATGAAAATGAAATAACAACAATAACAGAAATAACAAACAAAATTAATTATATTTTATAACCATTTAAATATAAAGACAACAATTTTAATATATAATAAAATACATATATATTAAAAAACAATTATGAAACGGGCGATAATTGAGACACGCTTAAAAAATATAATTATGGACAACTTACATATTTTAGGAGAAAAAGCGACAGAAGAAAACCAATTAAACAATTTAGAACAATATACACAAGACAATTTATATAATATAATATATGATAAAATTAATACAAACTATTTTATTAATAATTATAATAAAAAATTACCAAATGCTATTTTAAAAGACATTTATAATTATAGTTATTATTATGAAGACAAAGAGCATTATGATTTAATAAATTTATGGAATAATACGAAACAATATAATAAACTATTAAATTTTTATGCACATTATAAATTAAAAAATTTAATAGCAAGAGACAACCAATTTAAAAATAGCGTTGTTTATTTTCATATAAATAAAATATATTGCGAAAGTCATAAATTATATATAGAATAAAAAAAGCATATTATATATATTTAATATTAAAACATTTTAAAGACAAAATTATAATATATTTATAAACTATATAATGCCCCCAACAGACAGAACCGCGAATAAAGATTATGCTATTTTTTTAATTAGAGACAACAAAAACAATAAAATTATTGACATGACAACAGAAAGCAACAAACGAAATTATAAATTTAGCATCTTAAAAAATTTAAAAGATAAAACAGAAAAGAAACACCCAGCCCATCAATTATTTAAAAATAGCGATACCGACAATATTATTTTTGATGTATTAGATACATTTAACGGCTCATATATCCAAGCGTTAAATTATATGAGTAAATTAGGCGATGAGTATAATATTGCAACAACGAGAACAATAGATAGCGAAATTTTAGCAATCCAACAACAAATTAAGAATAACAAACCACAACAGCCGAAACATGAAGAAGTTGAAGAAGTTGAAGAAGTTGAAGAAGTTGAAGAAGTTAAAGAAGTTGAAGAAGAAAAGCCAAAACCAACAAAGAAAACAAAGCCAACAAAACCGCCGAAAATGTTAGACACACCGCCTATTTTAGAAGTTGTAGAGATTACACCACCAACAGAAAAACAAAGCAATAAACCAATTAAGAAAGTTATTAAAAAAATACCGCTTATTGAAGCAACAGAAGAAGAAGCCGAGAAAATAAGCGAAGCAATTAAAACACCCATTAAGAAAAATAAACCAAAAGCACCGATTAAAAATATTGTTGAGCATGAAGAAGACGAAGAAACTGAACAAAGCCCCAAAATTGCACCACCACCACCACAAGAAACAGAAACCAAAACAAAATTAGCAAAAAAAAATAAGTTAGTTAATGAATGCGAAAAATTATTATCAAGTTATAACGATTGTACCGATGAACTATTTAAAATTAAACAAACATTATTAAGAAAACAAGAAGAATTAAAAACCGATTTTAAATATAATTTAAAATTACTTTAGAAGCGCTTAACCGAAGCGCACACGGAACGCCGTTTTTTTGCGATACTTTTTTTTAAAAAAGTATTAGATGAGAATATAAATAACCATAAAATAACATATTAAAACATAATTTAAATATATAATTAATTTAAAATATATATTTAAAATATAATATAAAGCTATATATATAAACTTATTTATAAATGTTTATAAAACTTTTTGACAATAAAATAAGCGCCGAGAATTATTTAGAAGAAAACCCCAATTTTTTATTAGCATCTTATAATGTTTATGACAAAAAATATAATTATATTGTTTGTAGCAATAAAGACGCATATTATAATTTAATAAATAAAATTGTTGTTAATGAGTTAATAGAAGAAGATAAAAAAACGCCATTATTAAAACCATTTACAACGCATATTAATAATATTTTTGAAGTAATTAGAACAACCGAACCAAAATTATTTATTGATTTAGATTTTAGACCAATAGCAAAGACAAGAGACGAATTTAATAACTTACTATTAACATTAAAAACAAATTTAGCCAAATTATTAAACATAGATTTAAAAAGTGATTTATTAGAAAGCTTAATATATGTAAGACATGAACAACAAGCCGATAAAATATTTTCAAGCCATATTATTTTTTATAAAATAAAAATGTTGAAAGAAGAACAAAAAAATTTAATGACACGATTAAAAACATTTAACGCATTACAAAAGATAGACAACGCAATTTATACGAAAGACCGAAATTTTTGTATGCCTAACCATACCAAATTTATTTATAATAATAAGCGTTTTTTTATACCATATAACGAATACACCCAAGAAAATAACAAAATAGAAAATTTTTTAATAAACAATAACACAACTGCAATATTAGCAAATTTTTATATAGATGAAACAAATAAAGCCGATAAAAAACAAGTAGAAGCAAATTTTAATTTAATAAATAACATACACACAACACACGAGAATTTTATAGAGTTATTAATTAAACATATACCAAATGAATTTTATACATGTAATTCATATATATTTAACAGCTTAATAAAATATTTACTTAATAATAATTATGATGTTGAAACATTTTTAAACTATTCTAAAACACAAGAGCAAAAAGAATATACAACCGAACAAATTGAGGATTATATTGACACCATAAAAACAAACAATAATTATTATAATAATATTTTATTTTACATAACAAAAAATTATAATATTAGGTTTTATATTGAAAGCAAATTAACGCAACAATTTATAAATTATGTTAATACTATAACAAATTACGATTTAACAAAACAATTATTATTATTAGACGATAAAGCAAGAGCCGAAAATTATGAATGGAAAAAAGACAAGTTTATTTTATCATATAAAAATTTTAATATCCACATTACAGAACACACAATAAAAGATAATATTAAGAATACTTTTTATTATGAACCACAAGACAAAGCAGACAATAACAGCACTTATAAAAATGAATGTAATGCAAATATTAATAATATTGAAGACTTAAAAAACCATATTAAAACAACAAAAACCAACAGCAAATTAATTTTTGTTAAAGCATTATACGGAAGCGGAAAAACAAAGCAAATTATTAATACCAAAATTGAAAAGTTATTTAATGAAACCCCAAATAAAAAAGTTTTATTCGTAACAGAAAACAACACATTAAACAGCGAATTAAAAACAAAATTGAGCGTTACTTTTAAAAATCTTATTATAAGACACCATCAAGAATTTACTGAATTTAATAAGAAAAAAAAAGATGGTGATTTTATGGATTTATTTAATTCTATAAATATTTATATTTGCAGTTTAGAAAGTATTAACACACGCACAAGCCCACTAATAAATTATGATTTAATAATTTTAGATGAATATACAAGCATTTTAAACCATTTTAAAAGCCCAACCATGACAAAACAAACCGAAGAACATAACGGAGTTAAAACAAACGGCAAACGCTTAATTGATAATGAATATACAAAATTTAAAAAGTTTAAAAGTTTATTATTACAAGCAACCGAAATTTTAGCATTAGACGCAGATTTAACAACAGCAAACACGCAATTTTTAGAATGCTTATTAAATGTTACAGCAGAAAAATTTTATTGTAATGACAACCGATTTAATGACTATACAATTTATAATTATTATAATGGTGACCATTTACTAAATAAATTTAATGAAGCATTAACACAAAATAAAAAAATTGCATTATGTAGCACAAGCAAAAGACAATTAAACGCAATTTATACAGCACAAAAAGACAAAAACAAAGTAATTTTATTATTAGATAGAGACGGCGTAAGACTATATAAAGATGAATATGAACAATTAATAAGCAAAGAAGAATTTTTAAAAAACATAGAATATTATATAACCGAGAACCAAGTTGAATTATTCTTATACAGCCCAACAATTACAACGGGCGTAAGCATAGAAATAGCTTATTTTAATATGTTATTTTCATTTTGTTTTAACAAGTATAGCCCAACAGCCCGAACATTTAGCCAAATGCTTTTTAGAAACCGCAATTTAATAGACAAAGAAATTTATATAAGCCGTATAATAGGACTAAATTATAACCATAATATTAATAAAAATAATATTGATGAAAAATATAAATTAACAAAAAATTACGATAAACATTTTTTTAACTTACACCCAACAGAGAAGCAAGACAAAGATTTTAAAAATTTAGATATATTAAACGAAATAGAGCTAAAATATAGCGTTGTTGCGTACATGCAAGAATTACTAACAATATTAAAACAACATAATTTAAAAGTTGTTAATGTTGTTGATGGCGGAAATTATTTTAAAGACGGCGCAACAATAGCAGACGCAAAAATTTCTAATGATAGCGAAAATTTACATTTATTAGGCATAGCTTACAACATAACAAAAGCAACAGCCGACGAATATTTAAAGAAGCAAGAAACGGCAACAATAACCACCGATGAAAAATATGAATTAGAAAGATATTTTTTAATTGATACTAATGACCCAATTAAAACCGATTTAATAAATAATTTAACAAGCATAGAACCATGCGCAACCGAAGAAATTATAAATAATAAAGTAAAAAATTTAAGAGGTTTAACATGTAAAAAAAGCATTCTTAAAATGCAAAAAAAACTATATTATTATAATAATGAAAGTCATATAAATTTTATTAATGAAGAAGTTACAACAGACAATAAAAAAAGAAAATATTACGACGCATTAACAAGCAAAGACCGAGAAAATAATTTAAACATTATTAAACATACAATATTAAATATATTAGGATTGCACCGAAATAATAATTTTGATGTAACTTATACAAATAAAGAATTTGAAGAACACATAAATAACCACAAAGAAACAATAATAAATAATTTTGATAGTTACATAAGTTTATTAGATTTTAAACCATTATATTTTAGTAATACAAAAAATTTAATTGAGACCATTAAACGGCTTATTAATCAATTTGAAATTTTTGAAATAATATATAAAAACGAAAAATATAGCAAAGACACAATAGAAAAAAATGCAAAATATAAATATGACAAAGACACATTAATAAATATAAAATTAGCCCAAAATATTTATTGCTTTTATAATCCGTATAAAGCCATAACAAGCAAAGACACAATTAAAATATTAACATTAGAAAATGATAATTTTAAAAGTATTAGCATAATAAACAATATTTATAATGAAAAATTATTTAATAAAAAAGACAAGTTAATAACAAACTCAAACAAATATAATTTAAACCCAACACAAGCAAAAGAACAAAACCAACCAAGAAAAAGATTAAAAGAATATGACAATAAAACATTAACAGAAAACACAATAACACCACATAAACCAATAACAACAGAGCAAGTAACATATAAATTAAAAATTAATTTTAGTCAAGACAAAAACGGAAAATTAAAAACCATTACAGAGATTAAACAAGAGCCGATATATGCAAAAACATATAAATTAAATATTGTATTTAGAAAAGCAGAAAACGGACAATTAAAAACATTTACGGAAATTAATGAAGAAACAATATATAACAAACAAGAACAAAAAACATATTACACCACAACAGAACCAAAAATATATAATACTAATAATAATATTAACAAGAATAATAATAAATTAAATGAGCTTATTAATTCTATTGAGGGCGCACATGTAACACGAAAAACCGATATTAATAAAATTTATCAAGAAAAACAAGCAATTTATAAATATGGTTTTTGCAACGACAAAATAAGATTAAATAATAATTTTGATTATGAAGACATAACAACACGAATTAAATACAACATTAAATTTTTATCAAGAATATTTAACACTATAAAAAAACAAACAAGATATAACAGATTTAACAGACTAAAAAATAAAATGCAAAATTTTATATATAACATATATCATAACGAAATTGATGAATTAGAAAGCGACGACGAATATATAAATAGCGCTTAACCGAAGCGCACACGGAACGCCGTTTTTTTGCGATACTTTTTTTTTAAAAAAGTATTAAATATATTAATTGAATAATAATATAAAAATAAAATATATATTATTATTATAATATGAATACAACAACTAAAGACACCGAAAATTTAAACGAGGATTATTATACTGATTTAATAACCGCTAAAACGATTTCAATACCAGTTAATAAATTAAAAGAATTTATAACGCTATTATATGGAGAACGAGAATTTATTATAGAAACCCAACAAAAAGCATTTACAAATTTTATTGATTTAAGAGAAAACAATTTAATTTTTGTTTAATGACATATAACGACATTATAAAGCATTATTTTAGGAGAACTAAAATTTATTATAGTAAAACTATAATTTTTAAATAGTAAAACTATAATTTATTAGGGCAAACTATAATTTATTTAGGGCAAACTATAATTTAGTTTATCCGTAGTTTATCCGTTGTTTATCCATTACAATAATAAAGCTTAATTTTATCATAACAAAATATATAATTTAATATTAATTTTTGTTATGATATAAGAGCAACTTTTAAAAGTTATGCAAACCATAAA
>Ga0181348_1000680_pt1 | contig 14822 bp, 11 predicted proteins | sample Su13VDMM110DN_FD_130092 | JGI IMG/M metagenome (GOLD analysis project Ga0181348, IMG submission 130092) | Freshwater viral communities from Lake Michigan, USA - Su13.VD.MM110.D.N | ecosystem: Environmental > Aquatic > Freshwater > Lake | place: USA: Michigan | collected 2013-07-16
TCAACCCATTTGATATGTGGGAAGGTGCTAACTTCAAGTTGAAGATTCGTAATGTTGAAGGCTATCGCAACTATGACAAATCAGAATTCGCTGATAAGTCTGCTTTGCTTGAAGGTGATGATGAGAAACTTGAAGCACTTTGGAAGAAAGAATTTTCTCTCAAAGAATTCACCGAACCATCTAACTTCAAATCATATGAAGTATTGAAGGCGAAACTTGATAAAGTTTTGGGCTTTGATGGTGGTTCTTCCGTAAAGACTAAGGCAGAAGATGCTGTCTTTAAAAAGTTTGATGATGAAGATGTTTCAGTAATCGATAAAAAGATTGTTGAACATGATGACGAAGACTTAGATTACTTTAAGTCTTTAGCAGAAAAAGAGTAAAATCTTTTATGCAAATTAAACCCCGCCTTGTGCGGGGTTTTTTATGCTGCTTTTGCTTCTGCTCTGCTAGTGTTTCTGATATTCGTATTGTTGTTAGTAATACCAGCGTTAATAACAGTTGGTGTTTGTCTCTTCTCTTGTTCCCTTTGATTGACTGCAACTTCTGTTGAAGCTGCAGCAAGTTGTTTTCCACTTTGTTTTCCAGTAGAAGGATCTATAGTCGCTCCACCAGAACTTGGAATAATACCACCATCGGGAGAACCAGGCTTACTTCCCATTGCAACAATATGCCAATCTTCTTGTTTAGATTTATCTATCGGTTTTCCATTAATTTTAAAATCTGGTGAATAAACAGGTCTAGTTAATCCAAATTTTTCTAACCATCCAGTTGATTTGTCTGCTGGTCCAGCAAGAACATTAATTCCTCCGTCCCCCTTAGAATTAACATCTATTGCAGTACCACTTGAATGTGGTGAACCAGCACCAGATAATCCGTCAATACCTTTTAGTGGTGCTTTTGGTTTACTAACAATTTTATTTTTTTTACCTCCTTGCACCCATCTATCATATAATTCTTTCTGTTCTTCATTACTTCTATAACCAGAAGTGACAAATATTTTTTTTCCTGTTTGTTCTTTGAAAGCTTCTGTCATTGCTGTCATTCTATCAACAAGAGTTTGATTTAAACCAACAATAGTAGTATCTGATTGTATACTAACAAGTTGTGAAAGAGATTTTGTACTTCCTGTAGATGGAGTAATAATTTTTGATGGTTCTGGTGCTGGTGCAGCTGGTGCTGGTGCAGCTGGTGCTGGTGCAGCTGGTGCTGGTGCAGCTGGTGCTGGTGCAGCTGGTGCTGGTGCAGCTGGTGATACTTTCGATACAACTTTTTTTCCTACTTCAAATATCTTATCTTTAATCTTTCCAGGAATAGCTTTTAATTCTGCTATCTTTTCTTCTTGTTTTTTTCTCTTTTGTTCTCTTAACTCTTCTACTTTTGCTTTCTTTGCTTCATTTAAAGTAACTAATGAATCTCTTTTTGCTTTTAATGTTGCAATTTGTTCATTGAGTAATTCAATTGGTGTTTTTACTTGTATTGATTCCGATTCTGTGGGTGTTTTTTCTCTACTGAGTCCAAAAAACTTTTTTAATTTTTGAAACTTATCATTAAAGAAATTACCAATACCATCGATAAATTTACCAATTGTTTCAGCGATTGGCATTAAGAAATTAATTACATCATCAAATAGTTTACCAATGCTGTCTTTACCAAACGCACCAAGAGTTATGAAATCTATAAATTCAACAAAACCTTTTTTAACACTAGCGAGAATATCGCCAGTAACCATAAACTCTTCATACGCTTTATAGATGCCACTAGCAATAGTTGTGAGTAAGAATGTAATACCAATAATTTTTAAAGACCCTAATATTTTACCAACTGCAAAATATTTACCTAATGCACCTAGACCAAATATGTCCAGTATGCTTGTCATTATTCTTTCTAATGGGTCTTTTTTATCGTCTGTTTTTTTCTCTGGTGTTGGTGAACTTCCAGTTTCGTCTTCACTCTTTTGTTTCGCCATGTCCACTTCAAACTTAGCTTCTCTTTCATCAGCCTTTAAGAAGAAAGCATCGGCTTTGTTGGTTGGTTTTCCACCTTTTAATTTAATTAACCAAACAAGATTTTGTCTTGCTACATTTAAATCACGAGCGAAACTAGGCAAAGAAACCATACTCTTTGCGAATGTGTTTATGATTTTAAGAAAATTTGGTTTCTCTTCTGCATCAGGAGATTCAGCAGTTCTCTCTGATTGTCTAAGAATCTTTTTCTTTATGGAATTGCTTAATTCTTCTTTCATCTTATGCTGCCCTTGCAATTAAGGTATCTGCAGCTTTGCCTTGATGTTTGTCTGTTACTTTTGTCTGATTGATAGCAACGGTTTTATTATTTGTCTTTTCCATGTTAATGACATTTACACCAGTAGGTTTCAATTGTTCTCTTTGACCTTTTGAAACTTCAGAAGATGCTTGTGCAACTTGTTCACCAGAAGAAGACGGTGATGGTTTTGCTTCTATTGTTTTACCAAGACCAGTAATTTCTGGATCGTTTTTAAATATATCAAAGTAGTGTTCTCTTTCAGCAAGACCATTGTATCCACCATTAACTGCTTTTGTAATACCTTTTGTGTCTGCCCAATCACCCTTAGATAAGTTCTGTACCTTCTTTGCATTTTTCTTAAACCAAAATAAAGCAGATTGGGCTGCATATTTTGCTTCACCCAATATTTCTGGATTGCTAACAACATCTATATTAAACGCATCTTTAAATTGTTGATAATTAACACGACCAGTAGTCTGTAAGAATCCTCTTCCTTTAAATCTAGGTCCATCTCCAGGTTGCGTATTACCTAAATCTTTTCTTCCATCATATTTTAAAAAGTAGTCTGATTTACCAAGTTCTTCTGTATATCTAAACTTTCCAGATTCATGGGCTGCCTGTGCAATGATTTGAGCTCTTGCATTAGGGTCTTTTATTCCTTCTGCATCAAGAGCTGCAATCATAACATTTTTTCCAGCTTCAAATCCTGGTGGTGTAGGTTTCTTGTCTGTTGTAGTTTTCTTTTCAGGTGTTACAATCGGTGCAGGTGCTTTTACTGTTTCTTTTTTTGCAACCGGCGTAGCTGCAGCGGGTGCAGACGGTGCAACAGGTTCTGGTGATACGGGACTTTTCTTTGATGATAATGCAGATACTTGTGCAGTTAATGTTGCTATCTGCTCATCTAATCTATCATTGTCTTTTTGAAGTGTCTTTAACTCAGATTCTAATTGAGATTTGGTAAACTGTAAAGTTTGAATATTACTTTTAGCTTCGTTTAATGCTTTCTCAAGGTCTCCTCCACTAGTTGATTTATCAGTAGAAACTTCTTTTGTATCTGGCAATAATTTTTCATTTGGACCAAAAAAATCTAAAATCATTGTAAACTTATCAGATACAAATTTAATTGCAGCTTCTTTAAAATCAAAAAATGCTTTAGTGAAATCTTCCCATAATTCAGGAATCCATTTAAACAGTTTGTCTATTTCTTCTTTACCAAATAAACCAAATGATAGAAAATCTAATATACCAGCAAGACCAGCTTTAAGTGCTTCAAATAAATCACCTGATTCTTGATATTCTTTAAATGCATCATAAAAACCTACGCCTATTGAACTAACAATACTAACAATGAGACCAATTGGACCGGCAACTTTTATTACATTAAACAAAACTTTTAACAGATTTTTTGGTGAAAATATTTTAGCTAATAACTTTTTATTAAACATCTTTTTTATAATACTAGAGATGCTTCTTTTTAGTTTTTTAAATCCAATTTTTAATTTTCTAAATACTTTTGAACTTTTTATTTTACTCCAAATTTTTCTACCAATTTTTGAACCAAGTCCATCACTATCTTGAGCTTCTGGTGTTGGACTTTTTTTACTTTTTGCCTGTATCTTTTTTTGTTTTTTATCATCTTCTTCTTTGGTAGAATCTGCTCTATTGGTAGATTTACCACCAGCCATCTTAACAAGAATTTGCATGTTTTGTCTTGCAACATTAACATCCCTTGCAATGGAAGGAAAAAGTAAAAAGTTTTTTGCAATGACATTAAGTATTGCACTTGTTGGAGTAATCTTTTTCGCCCCTAGTTTATCAGAAGCGGAATCTAAAACTTTACTCTTGATTGAATCGGTGAGAGAGTTTGGTAACATCTTTAACCAACGAATGAATATGATTCAACAAAATCTCTATTGTATGCATCCGCAATTAAAGATGGTGCATCTTTACCAGTTGTTTCGGAAGAATTATTTGTGACTGGTGCATTGACTGTTACACCTGCATTAGCAGCAGAATCTAATCTTTGACCTTCAGCTACATCAGAAGACATTTCATTTATATTGGAACCACTAGGTGCAGTTTGTGTTGGTGATCCACTTGCACCACCTGATGAACCACCACCGCCTCCTCCACCACCGCCTCCACCACCGCCTGCACTTGCAACACCTGCAGCTGGTGGAGTTGCTGAACTGGCAGTTAATTGCGATTCTTCTGGTTTTGGTGCAGAGAATGTTTTTTGACCTGTTGTGCCATCAAATGTTATTGTTGCAGGACCTGATGGACCAACACCTTGATATTCTACTATTGTTTTACTGTCTATTGCTTTTGTTTGTCTGTCTAGTTCGTCTTGTCTCTCGGCAGTAAAACCAACACCTTTATAATTAAACATACCATCATTACCATTATAGGTAACACCTTGTGGTAATTTTAATTCTTGTCCATCTTTTTTCTTAATTGCAGTAGGTGTTTTATCTGATCCTGATTGCTCAGATGATTGTCCATCTACTCTTCTTGGGTCTGTACTAGCAAAATCTTTACGAGCTTCTTCGGCAGTTTTTGTTTCTTTTGCTTTGTTCTCAGACTCTTTGACTGAAGGTCTTTCTGATTTTTGAGGTTCTGTGCTTTTTGGATTCTTTTTAAATGGGTAATAAGGTCCAAAACTAATTGTTTCTGGAATTTGAGAACTGTTTGGTAAAATTTTATTGAGTGATGCTACACCTGGAATTGATCCTAGTGGAATTTTTATTTCAGGCACTCCAATATTATTGACTACCCACATCTTCAAACTATCAAAGGTTTCTGATATACTATCAACAATTGGTCCAACAAATCCACCAATCCAATCGAATGCTTTCTTTAACTCATCAGTACCAAACAAACCAAATGTTAGAAAGTCTAATACACCACCAAGACCTGTGATAAGAGCTTCACTTAAATCACCTGTTTCTTGCCATTTACGAAACCCATCTATAATACCATTGACTAATGATGCAATGATTGTTAATGGAATAAAAACTTTAGTAATTGCTTTAAGAATTAGTCCAGGACTGAATAGTGATTTAATTGCAGTCATAAAACCGCCACTAAAGAAACTCATAACACTATTTAAAATGCCACTTAAAAATCCACCCTCTTCTTTCTTTTCTGGTTTCGTATTAGCCGAAGTTGGTGCCTTTGACTGTTCTTTTGTTCTTTGAGATTCAAGCATGTCCTCTCGTTGGTCGGCCGTTTTAAAATACATATCGGCACCAACTCTTGCTTTATCTTTTCCACCAGGTTGTAGCTTAACTAGTTTGACAAGATTTTGTCTTAGTACATTCATGTCTCTGGCAATACCAGGCAATGACATACAGTTTTTAGCGATTACATTTAATACTGCAAGTTCTTCTGCACCTACTCCTTCACTACCCTCTTTTGTTGGTGAAGTACCACCACCTTCAGCGGCCGCATCACCTCCACCTTCTTTTTTACCTTTGTTTAATCTTCCTCGCATGTAAGAAGAGAAGATATCATCGCCACCAAAAAACTCATTATAAGTTTTCTTACCAAACTTCTTTAAACCTTTTTTTGAAAAAGTTTCTTTGATATCTGCTACTTTGTCTTTAGTGCTTTCTTTAAATGCTTCTCCAAATCCAGCACCAGACTCCAAGCGACCCTTAACATTTGAAGAAAATTCTCCCCCACCAGACCTCTTTATCTGGTCTTTAAGAGCTTTGGCATCTTTATACCCTAACTCTTGTGCTAGGGTATCTGCGAGTGTAGTTTTGTTAGCCATTACCTACTTTTTCTAGTTTGTTTTTGTAGTTCTATTCTCTGCTTCTCTTCTTCCAAATACTTAATCAGAAGATTTAAGTAAATGTTTCTCTCCCAAGGCAACATGTTTTCAAGCTCAGTCAAACTATACTTGTGGTGTTGCATTAAAGCAAAGTTCGTCTGATAAAAGTTACCTAATGTATCATAACGAAATATTAGACGAAAAAATTTTGCATACCCTTAATTTCAATGTCTTCCTCATAATCACATTTCGGACATTTGAAATGAACATCTTTTTTAATCTCAGGCATAGTGTCAAAGAAAATTTTAATCTTTTCCAAATGTCCTTGTTGCAAGTTATCAATAAAGTCTGTTAACTCTTCCTTTGTTGAATCTTTTGAATAATACACTTGTTCTTTATCATAAATGTAATCTACACAATCCATCAATACATTTAACATAACATCATTCTCATTCATTGCCTCATACTTCTGAATCATTTCAAAAGTAGGATACTTTAAACAAATACCAAGATTATCCGATAATTGAATTTTGTTAACATGGTCTGGATTTTTTGTAGGGTGAACTTCAAGTAAGTTTAACTTAAACTCAACAGAACCACTACACTTCTTATCTTCACCAGTTTCATCTTTAATAGTATTGTTGCATTTATATTTTAAATCAACAATCTCTTCTACTGACCTTGCTCTTAGATTCATAAACAAATATTCTAAATCAAATGTTGGTAGATTATCAATATCGATTTCATCTAAAATGCAATTCTTTAATACTTGACGGATAACATTAACTGTTTCTTTTTGGTCATCTGATTCAGCTGCCATCAAAAATAGTTTTTGTTCTTTTACCAAGAATGGTCTAAATCGAACAGGTTTTCCTGTTGATATTAAAGTAACTTCATAAATTGGTACATCTAACTTAGGTAACATTATATTCTCGCTTTCGTTTTGTTAATAAAAAAAATAATTTAAATCGCTCTGCCAAATGGTAATAATCTTGCACCTGCTGCCCCAAATAGTGCTGATGCAGCTGCCCCAATATCATATGCTCCATCGTAAACGGTTCTATACTTCTGATACGCAAATTGGATGCCTAGTCTGTGAAAACCATCTTCTCCCCAATTTAACGCTTGTGATGCAATTCCAATTGGAAAAGCATCAATCAATTCTACAGCATGAATCTGTTTGATAAAGTCATCATACTGTATAATTTTAATATTTGTCATGTATCTTGATTGTGCGCCTTTAGCAAATCTCATGTTGTTTGTGTCTGATGGGTGAATTGCTTCCATCCATCTTTCAAATAGTTTTCTTTCATAGAATTCATTGGTACATAAAAAAGTTAAAGTTGTATCACCATACTGTGTTTGATATGGTACTTTAAAAGTTGGTCCATAAATCTTTACATCAGCTGTTTGAAATGTTTTTCCTGGTAACTCTGCCGATTCACATTGCAATGCAAGATACCTTGACAATGACGAATTTGAGGTTCTTGATTGTTCATCTTGTTCACCTTGGCGCCCAAATGCAGAGTTGATTGCAGTTGAAACATCACTAAAAATAGAATTTGGAAAATTTAGAATTTTTTCCAATATTGAATTGCCAATAAAAGAATTAATGTAAGTTGGAATAGGAAGAATAACTTCAAATCTTGAAGGTTTTGCAAGTCCGTCTTTTGCTCTTACATTAGAGAGAAATAAATTTGGTGAGAATGACATTAGAATTTTTTCCGTGAGTCTGCGTAAACTTTACTTGTTTGTGCACCGATAAAACTTTCCATTGGTAACATTGCTGCAATATCCCATTCGTTTGCGGTGATTTCTAAAAATCGTGATTCTATATGAGAGAATAAATATCTCTTAATACAGGGTGTTGCTTCAAATATTTTTGAGGCAGATGATAAGAATGGATAACTTACTCTTAATCTTGAAGTCTCATCGTATTTGTCATTAGTTAAAGTATCACTTAGTTTATCTAAAAGAATTAATCTTTGTTTTGGGTGAATATAGTGTAAGTTCAACCCTAGAAAACCATCGTTATATCTTTCGATTGGAATGACCAGAGGAAATCTATCATAGTAAGGCATTGAGTCTTTTGTCTTTGGGTCATAGAAATAGAAATACATTCTACCAATCATTGACTTGTTTCTTAGTCTTTCTTGGTCTCGCATAAGTGCCGATTTTGAAGGAGTTAAATCTTTAACTTTACTTCTTAACCAAGTTCTTGCAGCATTAGTCCTTGGCTGTAATCCCTCTTTTGCCAAAGATTCTTGTATTCTGTCTATTAGTTTTTTTGTCGCCATAGTCTATTTATCTCAAATGCCAATGTCTTTTTCAGTTAATACTTTGAATTGCCAACCATGTTCCTTGCAAAATAAGTCTGCGGCTCTCCACTTTTCTTGATTGATTGCATAAGTTGCCGCCTCTTGTAAGAATCTGTTAGTCTTTCTTTTTTGCACAGGCTTGATAGTTTGTTTATGTGGTTTTATCTCAATAACCACAGTAGATTCTGTACCAGTCTTTTGTTTCAATCTGACAATAAAATCAGGAAAATATCTGTGCATTTTTTGGTCGATTGGTGACTTGTATTTGATGATTAGTTCTTCAGATGCCCACCAAATAACCGATGGGTTTTCATCTAACCATTTCATCACTCTTAGTTCCCACGATGAGCGATAGACAACATTTTTACTGTCGCCTTTATATTTGTTTGGATTTTTTGGGGTAAACCACCCTTTATATGACATAAATATACTTAGTTAATTAACATTTGGAATTTATATGGCTCTCTTCGGACTCTCGGATATATCGTTTAATAAAGGCAGTTCTGCTAGGACCGGTCCTTTAGCAGATTTAGTTGACAGTCAATTTAAACAAAACACATACAGATACCCATTAGATATCGGTAATGCCGATAAAGCACACTATATGGTTATCTATATTCGCCAGCAGAAAGCAACCTCATCCGCATTTAGTGGAACAACTGTTGAAGATTCTGTGTTTGACAAATCTAGTGTCGCAAGTCAAGAGGGTGCAAAAGCACAAATTTTTGGGTCGATAAACCAAGCAACGGCCTCCGCACAAAATATGGCAAGTAATTTTGGTTCTGAGATTGTTGGCAAGATTAATAGTGGATTGGGTCAAATTAATTCTGCAACAAATGGTGCATTGAGTGGAATTACATCTGCCGTCAGTAGTGCTGCTGGTGGTGCGGTTGGTGGTATTAACAATTTATTTGCTCAAGCTCGTGTATCATTTGGTGGTGCTCAAGCTCAAACTCAAGCAGTAATTGATACATCTATCAAAAAAATTACAAATAAGTCTTTGTTACAAACAACTAAGTTGACAACTGATGCTGTTGCATTGTATATGCCAGACACCTTAAATTATAGCTATCAACAAGCATATGACCAGTTAAGTTTAGGTGGTGAAATGTTGGGTCAAGTTGCAGCAGCTGCAAAATCAGCAGCTGACGAATACAAAACAGAAGGTGGTTCTGCAGCTGCTGCTTCACTTGCGAAATCTGGTGCAAATGTTCTTGGTAAAAAACTCGCTGATACTTTGGGTAAAATTACTGGTAGTCCAGAAGCTGCAAAGATTGGATTTACTGCCGTTACTGGTAAAGTTCAGAATCCAATGCTTGAGATGATTTATAAGTCACCAAACTTCAGAACATTTCAATTTGATTTTACTTTTTATCCAAGAGATGAAAAAGAAGCATTAGAAGCACAAAGAATTATTGAGAGATTAAGATTTCATCAAGCACCAGAATTGATACAAGATACACAAGGATTTTTAGTTCCACCATCAGAGTTTGATATTAAATTCTATTATGCTGGTTCTCAAAATCCAAACATTCCACCAATTTCTACTTGCGTATTAACTTCGATGGATGTTAATTATGCACCAAATGGATTTACCGCTTATGAAGTTCCAGGTGAGAATGTTCCGTCTTTGGGTAGAACAGGTATGCCAGTTGCAATTCAAGTAACACTACAATTCCAAGAAACTACATATCTTACAAAAGCAGATTTTAGAAACGATAGAAGTTCTGATACTCAAGAACCAATATGAGGCATAATAATGGCAAAATTTTTTAATTACTTTCCAAAAACATTATACTCTGCAAATAATAATACAGGTGGATTAGATACTGTAACCAACATTATTGCGAGATTTGGTTTTGAATCTAAACTCAAAGAAAATAGTTCTGCTTTCTATGAGTATGATATACAAGAGTCGGACACACCGGAAATAATTGCTGGTAAATATTATGGCAGTCCAGAAAGACATTGGATTGTTTTATTGTTCAATGACATTATTGACCCACAATTTGATTGGCCAATGCCATATAAAACATTCATTGATTTTGTTGATGCAAAATATACTGCAAATGGTGCTGCCAATACAACAGTTCAAACTGGACTTGCTTGGTCGATGAGTACAAATAATGTCAAATCTTATTATAAAATTATCAAAAGAGTTACCTCTGATACGACACCTCAGGGAACAACAATAGAAGAAAAAATTGAAGTTGATGCTAACACTTATGCGAATGTAACAACATCTTCAACAACATATACACTTGCCGATGGTACAACAACGGTTCAAACAATAACAAAAGAAAAAGAAACATATTATGATTATGAGATGGAAACTAATGAAGACAAAAGAACAATTAAGTTATTGAAAAAAGATTTTGTTCCTGATGTTGAAAAAGAATTTAAACGAGTAATTAAATTATGACATTTGAAGTAAAAAAGTCAACGCAGTTTTCTGTTAATGAATTGGTCATTGTAACAAAAAATGGAAACATTGACATAACAAATATTTTTGAAGAGTTGAATATTTTCGATTCTTTATTTTTGCCTGTAATGAATGGCAAAATATTAATTAAAGATGCTCAAGGACTTTCTGGTAAATTGTTTTTTGATGGTTCAGAATCAATATTGATTGACATTTCAAAAGATCCAAATTCTGATATTGCAAACTTTAAAAAGGCATTTAGAATTGTAAGACAGACTGACAGAAAAGCAGAAGGTTCTTCAGGTGAAATGTATATTTTACATTTTGTTTCAGATGAATTGACTTACTCTGATAGACAAAAAATTAATCAAAGTTATAGTGGCACTTATTCATATGCCGTGCAAAAGATAATGGAAAATTATTTGAAGATACCTGCGGGTGAATCTGGTGGTGTTTATGAGAACTCATATGGCATTAGAGACTTTCCAATTCCAAATTTAAGACCATTAGAGGCAATTGAGTGGATTTCAAAAAGAGCTGTTGACATTAATCAATCACCAAATTTTATGTTCTTTCAAAACGCAGTTGGATATAACTTTGCATCACTATCAACATTATTAACACAAGAAGATTTATTAGATATTAAGTTTGAACCAAAGAATACAAAACAAGGTAATCCATTTAGTGAAATTGGTAGTGCAAGAGCTTTTGAAGTTGTTTCACAGTCTGATAGTTTCAAAAAACAAAGAGATGGTGTAAACGCTGGTCAATTTTTAGGTTTTGATCCAATCACAAGACAAATTGCCAAGAAAGAAATTAGTTTTGGTGATGTTTATACAAAAATGAAAAATGCAAATGAAAATCCAGATTTCTCAGAAATTTTTGATAGAGATGGTAAACCAAATACACAAGCATTTGATTCTAAAAAATCAGTAAGCATTTTTGGCATAGCTCAAAAATTAAGTGAATATATTAAGAAAAATGATCCAACATCAATTTCAAAAGTCGATAATATTGAAGATTATTTATTTCAAAGAAAAGCAATCATCTCAAACTTAATGGCAAAAAGATTAAAAATTGCTATGCCAGGAAACTTTCAATTGACTTCCGGATTTAATGTGAATGTAATGGCACCATCTCAAGGTATTAAAGAAGATGGTGATGACAATGATGATCCAAGTGTTAGTGGTAAATATTTAATTGTTGCAACCAGACACATTATTGGATTTGATAAACATGAAACTATTATTGAAGTAGCATCTACTTCTACGAATAATGAATTCATACCATCAAGTAATCCAGAACAAACAAACGCAATTTTAGCATACACATAATATGGAAGATACAAAAGACTTTGCTGGTAGAGATGGTTTTATCTGGTGGGTTGGAATAATAGAAGATAGAAATGATCCATTAAAGATGGGTCGTTTGAGGATACGAGCAGTTGGTTGGCATCCAGATGATAAGATGAATTTACCAACCAAAGATTTGCCTTGGGCAACTCCAATGATTCCAACAAATAACATTAGTGTATATTCACCAAGAGAAGGTGATATGGCTGTTGGTTTTTTCTCTGATGGTGAAAATGCACAAGAACCAATTGTTATGGGAATACTTCCAGGCATAGCATTAAAATCTGCTGACAGGCAAAAAGCATTTTCTGATCCTAGAAGTGATGCAGAATTAAAATCTTCTCCAAGAACACCAAAAAATAAAACATACAATACCGATGGTTCTGGAATAAAAATAGAAGAAAAGACACAAGCAGAATCTTATCCTAGATTTCTTGATGAACCATCAACATCAAGAATTGCAAGAAATGATTCAAATACAATTATAAATACTTTCATTCAAGAAAGAAAGACTAATAAAGTAACTTCTGTTCCTACTGTAAAATCAACATGGAATGAACCAGAAACTTCTTATGCTACAAAATATCCATACAACAATGTTATGGATACAGAATCAGGGCATCTATTAGAATTCGATGATACTCCAGGTGCCGAGAGAGTTCATATTGCTCATAGAAGTGGTAGTTTTACCGAATGGTTCCCTGATGGCAGTAGAGTAGAGAAAATCACTAAAGATAATTACTCTATTGTAATGAAAGATGACAATGTTTACATTATGGGTAAATGCAACATTACTGTTCAAGGTAATGCTGAATTAAAAGTTCAAGGTAACTTTGATATGGATATAGGTGGAACTTGCAATATTCGTTCTGCTGGAAAAATGAAAATTAATGCACCTCTAATAGATTTGAATGATGGTACAAATGGCGCAGCTCGTATAGGTGATACGGCTGATACCGGAGATGCAGGAACTGGCGGCCACTTTGATACTAATAGTGCAGGAACTAACATAATTGAAACTGGCTCTGCAACAGTTGTTATCGGTGGATGAGATAAATAGAACATGGCTCAAGTAGATATACAATCACCTCGCAGTTTTAAAGACTTGGATTTGAACTTTACCATTCATCCAGTCCGGAAAGATATCAATACTCATAAGAATGAGTATGCTATTATCAATTCGGTTAAGAATTTAATTCTTACCAATCACTACGAAAGACCATTTAGGCCACAAATTGGTAGTAGTATTCGCAGACTTTTGTTTGAGAATATCGACACAATCATAGCAGCACAATTAGAAAGAGCAGTTGTAGAGACAATTGAAAACTTTGAGCCAAGAGCTCAAGTAAATCAAATTAATGCAATTGCCGATCCAGACAATAATGGATACAAACTAAGACTTGAATTCTTTGTTATTAATAGTTTAGATCCAATTACGATTAATTTTTTCCTAGAACGGATTAGATAATATGGCAGACCGTTTACGAGTTACCGAACTTGATTTTGATACAATCAAGAATAATTTAAAAGCATTTTTAAATCAACAATCTGAATTTACAGACTATGACTTTGAGGGTTCTGGTCTGAATATTCTATTGGATATTCTTGCTTACAATACACATTACAATGCCTACTATCTAAACATGGTTGCAAATGAATCATTTTTAGATACTGCTATATTAAGAGATTCTGTCATCTCTCATGCTAAGACATTAGGTTATACACCATATTCAACAAGAGCATCCGTTGCAACAATTAATTTTACGGCAAACTCAGCAACATCAACGAGTGGAACATTAACATTGCCAGCTGGATTTGGTTTCTTATCAAATCAAATTGATAGCAAACCATATAACTTTGTTGTTTTGGAAGATACAACTGTAACTAAAGCAAATTCAACTTACTATTTTGAAAATTTAGAAATCTATGAAGGCCAATTAACCACTTATAGATTTACTCATAACTCTGCATCAAATCCAAAACAAGTATTTACTTTGCCTGATGCAAACATTGATACAACAACTATTAAAGTTCAAGTCGCACCATCTTCTGGAAATACACAACTTACAGTTTATAATTTAGTTTCTGATATCTTAGATGTTGGTGTTAGTTCAGAAGTTTATTATCTACAAGAAAACAAATCTGGTAAATATCAAATCTACTTTGGTAATGATGCAGTTGGTAAATCATTACCTGATGGTGCGATAGTGAATGTTACTCATTTAAAAACAAACGGAACGGCTGCAAACAAAGCAAATAACTATGTTGCAACTTCTGGTATTTCAGATTCTTTAGCAGAGGCAATTACAAGTTTTGTTATTGATCCAGTTTCTCCAGCTGCAGGCGGTGCAGAAAGAGAGTCTGTTGATGATATTAAATTTGGTGCAGCTGCACAGTTTACTACACAAAATCGTTTGATTACAACAAACGATTATGAATCATATTTAAAAAGAAATTATCCATCAATTGATTCTATTTCGGTATGGGGTGGTGAAGAAGAAGTTCCACCAGTATATGGAAAAGTTCTTATATCTCTGAAGCCAAAAGAAAACTATTATATTTCAGAAACAGAAAAACAAAGAATTATTGATGAAATTATTAAACCAAAATCAATTGTTTCTGTTGATACAATCATTCGGGATCCAGAATACTTATACCTATTGATTGAAAATTATGTTGAGTACAATAAA
>Ga0181348_1000683_pt1 | contig 14762 bp, 22 predicted proteins | sample Su13VDMM110DN_FD_130092 | JGI IMG/M metagenome (GOLD analysis project Ga0181348, IMG submission 130092) | Freshwater viral communities from Lake Michigan, USA - Su13.VD.MM110.D.N | ecosystem: Environmental > Aquatic > Freshwater > Lake | place: USA: Michigan | collected 2013-07-16
ATGGTTTCACCAACAAGTCTCAACCTTGGTCGTTGAGGCGACAAGAATCAACGGCATCAAGAATGCCGGTGAAGACTACAAAAGAACCGATAATCGCGACATATACTGTTAAAAACATAAATCCCTCAGTTGAATAAATCTTCTAGACTAGATGCCTCGGAGTAGGCTTCCGGGTGATATTTAGCGACTATATCTCTCCCCAAACGAGCTTCTAGGTAATTATACCATTCTTTGTTGTCAAACATACTTGCCGAAACTCCATTCCACAATGGTCTCCAAAGAGGATGCTCCTGATTCAGTCTACGGCTCTCGACGAAGTTGAATCGGCAATCCTCATACTCTTTAGAACCAAGATTGAGCATATTATCTCTAAAATAACAGACAAGAGATATTCGCTCAGCATTCGGATCTTTGAGTACGATTGGGGTGTTGCCGTGAATCACTTCGTGGTTGTTGATGAGGAGAAGATCTCCCGGTCGAACGTCGATCGCAATACGATATTCTGGTGCAACCAGATACGCTCCCTCATACTCTCCACCATTAGAAACAACCAAAAGATTAGACAGACCATCAGAAAAGTCTCCTGCATCAAGGTGAGCCGCTGTTCTGAAATTATTGTTCACGGTGATGGTCGTGAAAACAGTTTCAGGAACAAGGAATTGTGGATCGAGTTTATCTGCGGCTTTTCGTTGATTACTCCAGCGCGTTGGAACCAGTTCACGGAATCCTTGATCTAATCGCTGAAGGAAGGGGAACGATTTCTTAAACAGATCAAAGTAATCGCGAGTATATGAAGTAGATCGACCATAAGGAATGCGAGGGTAACGATCAAACCAACCAGCAATACCAGAAAGAACTGGATTCGCATAGGTTGTTGCTGAAATCATTTCTCTGCTGATAGTCGCAGCTTCAGCTTGAGCTTGGTTCTTATCTTTCTTTACAGCATCAACCCATTTGTTAAACTCAAATCCATCATGACAACCAGTTAGAGTTTCACCAACAGTTTTAATTTTGCTCGTAAGCCAAACCATACCGCGAGCAGACCCAATTGGCATATTTTTGTAATGCTCTCGAATTTCTTGGATTGTGTCGGACTCGAATAGATTATCTTCAGGCTCCATCATATGCGAAAGAATATCTAGGTGCTCATCTGAAGCCCATTCTCGATTTTGCAGTTTGCCTCCTTTCGGACCAGCAGCCATTCCTCTGTTCTGACTTTCTCTGGCTGCTCCGCGCAATCCTTCGTAAGCATCATCTTGATGTTGTTGCGTGAAGAAGTTCTTTCGGAACTTGAAAATAATTCTTTGATCATCTCCTGAGTTTGAACTTTGAAAATCAGGAGGCATGTATGCATCACAATCTTCTGTGATCACCGTGTCATAATGACTTTCGTCGAGGAACTTGCCAATGAGGTGTGTTGAATCAATTTTTTTATCAGCGACAATAACTCGTACCATTTCAAATACTCCTAAGAGAACAAACCAATTATACGCTGTTCTCTACTGAAAGTAAAGAAGCATCCTGAAACTCTAGGAATTTTATGTAACCACTGACATCAAGGCGCAATGTTTCAATTGCAGAGTCGTTGAAGAATGTTGCAGCAACCTTGGTGCCAACCCAAGAGTATTCGCTCGGATGAACGTCAGGGAAATACGGCATCCTTGAAAATGGGGATACGTCTTTTTCCGTTGTTCCCGTAGATACCCATTGATTATGAGCAACAGCACAATCATACCACTCTGGTTCTGGTCCTCGACGAACTCGAATCAAAGTACCACCGGCTTCCTGAACCATTTTAATCTCATTAGGAAACCGAACATCGGTGATTACATACTTCTTATTTGCGTCCATATTCCTCAACATGGAGTAGACCCAGATGTTTTCACCTAGAGCATTTCGGCATGCTTCAGTTCCCAACAATTGGAGCATCTTTCTTGGAGTGACGGTATACCCAAGATGTTCAGTCCAGAAAGGATCGACTTCTTCTCTGAACTTTCTAGATTCGTCTGTGTCGCCTTCAAGAAGTTCTCTCTTCCATCCGAAGATACAAGATGTTGCATCTTTGACTGATGCCGCGAAGCTGGCTTTTTCATAACCAGCTTCGCGGAACATCGCCCCGACAGTATCCTTGCCACTTCCAGCAAACCCTAGAATGCCAACGATTTTCATAATATAGCCTCCAACAAGACTTAGAGAGCGCCAACGTAGGCAGCTACAGCCCCCATGTCCCCGTGGAATGCATACGTTCCGATGTGATGAGTTTTCATCCAAGGACAGAGCCAGATTGTTCCACCCATGTTTCTCCACCACTGACAGAACATGTAATCTTCCGACAGATAGCGATCCGACTTGCCATGATCAATAGCAGTGTCAAAGAACGCATGAATGTAGCGAGTGCCATCGAAGTTGGCTTGACCAACGTGATCCGGCTTGTAGCGGAGTTCGGGATATTGCTTCTCGAACCTCTCGAACACCTGACGTTGAATCAACATGAAGCCAGTTCCGATTTCAAGAACTTCCAGCGGCTCACCTACGCTGAATTGACCAGTGCCGGCAACAGCATTGAAGACATAATCGCCAGTTACTTTTTCAACTTCGCTAGGTTCGATGTTAGGATTGCGCTTGATCGCTTCAACCACCGAACCCCACTTGATAGACTTCTTGGGATATGGACCACCACTAATTTCTTTGTCCATTGCCAGAAGAGCAATGACGTCTCGAGGATCGAAGTGTATGTCAGCATCAATAAAAAGCATATGAGTAAAGCCAGAACGAAGAAACTCATCAACCAGATAATTTCTAGCTCTTGTAATGAGACTTTCGTTGAAGATGAACGAGAATCTGACTTCAATTCCATATTGGGCACACACCGATTGAAGATCGAGGCAGGATTTGATGTACATTCCATGAGCCATGCCGCCATACATTGGCGTTGCTATGAATAACTTCTTCTTCTGCAGCTCATCTATTTTAATTTCTAGTTGCATTTTTGGTACTCCATACTGTTTGAATAAAAGAATGGGTGGGTCATTGCGACCCACCCTCACCTCAAGAACGCATCCTCTTGCTGTTATTTTAGAGGAGGCATATTCTATATAGTCATCTCTTATTGCGCAGAGATAGCCTGCGTGTAGAGAGTCGCGCGAGCGCGAGCAACGTGACGCGAATTGCGATTGCGCGCAAAAGCGTTGCTGGGAGTACCCAGACGATAAGCGAAGGTTTCTTCGCCCCGGCTGGTCGTCACACGGTTGGTGTATACAGGGAAGCCTTCGTTGCGAAGACGATACACCAGATCGGCAATGTTGCTGACCTTGAACATGGTACGAGCCTGTTTGGTCGTAACCTGCTCACCGCGAGACAGATACGAAAGAAAAGACAAACGTGCAGACATAGTTTTCACCTCAATCAATTTGCCCGCATTTAGAATAAAGAGAAGAGTTCGCCATGCGGGCGCAACAAACTCCCCTCATAGATTACACTTGTTCGGCTTCAGCAGGCTCAGAAGCAGCAGCATCACCGATAGAGACGTTGGCGTTTTCGTCCAGCTTCTCATACAGATCGAAGAACGCAGCCTTGGTATCCGTATCGAATCGAGCCAGCGACAGGTTGATCGCTTTCTTCTTATTCTTGAAGATAGCATATGCTTCGACAATACGAACCAGACGACGAGTCGATACAATTTCATCGACGGCACCTTCTTCGAACGAACGACGAATCACCTCAGCCCAGTTGACCAGCTTGGAAGCGAAGTCATTATCTTCAATACCAAGAGCCTTGAAGTTGAGAAGAAGAATGCTCTCTTCGATTTTCGCTTTAGGATATTCCTGTTCAACGGTGATGGCGAAACGGTCAAGGAACGCTTCGTTCAGAACGTTCGCGCCGATGAATCGACCATCGTCCGAGCCTTTGCCTTTCGTGTTAGCGGTAGCCACGATGTTGAATCCACGAGCCGGATGAATCACCTCGCCAGTCTTCTTGTCGAAATACGGTTTGCCCTCAAGGATCGGCTGAAGGCAGAGAAGACGCTCGGAACCGTAGTCGGTTTCATCCATCAGAAGAACAGCACCGCGACGCATTGCGATAAGAACCGGACCCTCGCGGCGAACGGTGTTGCCATCAATCAGTTCATATGAACCAATCAGATCGGTTTCGTCGGTTTCTTTGGTAATGTTAACGCGAATCATTTCACGACCAAGATTAGCGCAAACCTGTTCGACCATCATGGTCTTTCCGTTGCCGGACAGACCTGTGATATACACGGGGAAGAAGATCTTAGAAGAGAAGACTTTCTTGAGATCAGAGTAGAAACCGAACGGAACATAGGTCGGGTTCTTCTCGGGAACGAACGATTCGGTAACAGTAGCAGCACGACGACTCGACATTTGAATCACCGGAGCAGCCATGGCGACTTCAGACAAAGACTCAGTCTGAGTTTCCTGAGAAACGGTAGGAGCAGAACCAATATAGTACATTCCGCGCTCAGCACGATTCTCGGATTTGAACATGAAGCCGGGATTTGGGTAGCCATTCTTGTCGGCAAACTTGGCAATGTCACATCCACGAAGGGATACTGCGTTCGGAAATTCACCGCGCAGCTTCTCGAGGAAGGTTTCTTTCGCGAATTCATTAGAGAAGGTCTTCATCATGTAGTCTCTGTAGAGGTAGGTTCAATCAATCAACACAATCATTATACGCTGGTTCAACTTGAAAGTAAAGTGAAATTTCAAGCCGCCACCTGTTTAGCGAACTTCGAGAGAATAGAGCGGGCAGCGTGTTTGTTAGTTTGCGCCTTGGCGAACTTCTTAGCTGTCTTAGATGCATTATCATCTTTCTCGATTACATACTTGTCACCTTTCTTGTTGAAGGACTGGTTGATGAAGTAATATGAATCGTATCCCATTGAAGGCAATTCAACAAACCCATCGGCGCGGAAACGAGAGCAAGACTTGCTAGCATCATCTTTCTGCAGCTTGTGAGAGAAGTCTCGGTGAGAATGGCACAGGTAGAAACCGATATGTTGCACTCCAGTTGCCTTCCTCACAAGCTCTGTGATTGAATTTTGCAGCGAGTAAGCGCGTTCTTCGCATCTATAGAAAACTTTTTCATTGCTGTTTTTTTCGCGAAGAATTATTTTGGATCCCCTGTCAATCCGCTCATATCCATGGTTGATATAAGCGGAAGCGTCGCCATCGCCATCGCTGACATAGACGACGTTCACGATATCGCTGCGGAACTTGCTACGGAAGCTCTCGATCAACTTCAGAGAGCAAACAGTCGCTTCTATGAAGGGAGTGGAGTTCATATCAAATCCAGCATTCACTCTGTTGAACGACAATCCAACATATTTCTTGATAGAAGAACCCCAATCGGCGATGGCGCGATAGTAATCTGAGCCGATGGTTTTGCTTACAATTAGAAGCATCTCAAATGCTTTCTTGTATTCGCGAGCATTCATTTTTGAGCTGATCAATTCCTTTAGGTGGAAGTATTTGTCATCCACAAAACTGAGAGTTACACCAGGAACAGATGTGAATTTCTTCTCGCGAGTAAAGTATCGGCTGTATCCACGCGAGCTCGCATTGCAGAAACCATAGACCTCGAACGGAATGTTAACAGCTTTACAGAAAGCAGTCAGAAGAAGAATCTGCTCCATGCTAGAATCGAAGTTGCTATTCATCGAACCAGACATATCAAGGAACAGAATCATCCCATGAGACTTGCCTTTGTCAGTGGTAGTGACTTTCCGAAAGATATCGTTGGTCATCTGATAGCGATGCAGCTTCCGCGTGTCAAGTTCACCAGTCCGAGCCGAACGCTCACGAGCATACTGATTGGCATTCTTATACATCTCGAAGCTCTTAATCAAGAGAGAGATATAGGACTTGTTTCTTGAGTTAAAGTCTTTCATGAAATCAGCACCGACCATGTCGATCGTTACAGCAGAGAAGCCATTCTGACGACCACAATGATGCTCGGTTCTATTATAATTGGCGAGGCTATCATTCATCGCATCCACGAAGTCGGCATACGTTTCCTTGAACGGAAGAACGATATTCTTCATGATCGGCTCAGGAAGATCCACGTGAATAGTGGGGTTCTTCTCATTTTCAATCAACTCTTTCTCTTTCTCTCGAAAGATGCTATCGGTGACCGAGCTGACGCCTTCTTCGTCTGAAGCTGTAGCTTCTTCGTGCATCTTCTCGAGGATCTCTTTGATCTTATCAGAGATCTCTTCAGAAGTCGGAGGATCCTTATCTTCTTGTTCTTGCTCATCTTGCTCATCTTGAGCATCAGAGCCATTGGATGGAGCGTCATCTCCTTCCTCAGTGTCTCCCTCATCTTCCTCATTAGATTCTTCAAAATCTATAGGAAACGGTTGTTCGTCGCCAACTTCGCCATCTTCGTCGAGGAAGTCTTCAAGATTCTCGATGAGCTTCTTAAGTTCATCGACGCTGTTGATCTTATCTTGTTCGTTGTCTTTTACATAGTCGAACAGTTCCTGGCTGATGGTTACGACATCATCCCATTCGGTGATTTTCTCAATTCGATCTACCAGCTTCTGCTCTTCGGCAGTGAACTTGATGCCGAGCATCGAACCAACTTTGAAGTGCAAGTTGACGCGATCAACAAGGTTGAGGTGTTCGATTATTTCGGGGCGCGAATTCACGCCGAAGAAGTCTCGGCGCATCAGCTCAGAATATGCCTGGTAGAAAGAGCGGCGAAGACCCGGATACTTGTTCTTCTGCAGCTTCTCGATCCGCGCATCTTCTACGATGTTGAGCGTCGGTTTGAACTTAGCATGCGAGTTAGCAGTAACAGCATCGTGCCAACCTTCGGCTGGAGTATAAAGAGCATGTCCAGTTTCATGTCCCATGAGCAGGTCATAGATCGAACCGTCCATGTTTTCCCAGACAGGGCAGGTCAACGTTCGACTCTTGAGGTCGAAGGAAGCAGTCTGCGCCGTCGAAGAGTGAACGACGTTGAGATTCTCTTGAGAGAAAAGACGAGCAAGGATCGCCTTGGATTGTTTCAGGTCACGCATCGAACGATTCTCCAGTTGATGTAGTCATTATATAGGTTCTGAACTTGAAAGTAAAGTGAAATTTCAGAACATTGCTCTGTCCCACACATCCATGAGGTTCCTGCGGAACAGCTCCCGCTCTCCTTTGGATGCATTGATGCACTTGAACTCTATGTAGCTTTCAACATAAATGTCTCTTATCTTAGCTAAGAGCTTAAAAGCATCATGAGAGAAACCTTGCTGGCTGGTACCAGCCTGATAGGACAAAAGTTCTTTGAAGAACTCAAGACTGGCTTTGTCCGGACCCCACAACATGCGAATGTTTTGCGCTGCGCGAGGATAGTCTGCCTGAAGCTGATATAACAACTCTTCAACTTCAGGTGGGACTTTCATCACGAACATGTTCGTCTACCAAATGAATCTAAAGAAACAGGCTGCGAACCCTATAAGAGCGCCGCAGCAAAAAGGAAGCACATTACGGTCAAACGCTTCGTTGAACCGATCTAAGATGTTATCATAATTCATAAATTGGCCATCACATAAACATAATACAGAAAACAGTATAAGCCAGCAGCAATGGCAATACTGATGCCACAGCATATCCCAAAAGTGTCATTATAAAAGTAAACTTATCATTACTCATCACACATCTTCCTATTCATCTTGCAAGAAGTAGCCGTCGGCAAAATCATATTTGGTCTGTATCGCGTGTATCTCATACCTGCGATGCCTATCAACCTTCTTTGCAGCCGCTATGGATTCTTTTGCCGCACCCTCACTAGTGTACATGCCACAAATGATCGGATTGTCGGACAAATCATCTTCAAACACAACATAAATCTTTTTCATTACGCATCACCTCGACGACTTGAGAATGATTCCATCCATGCAAGAACAATCTCTTTGGCTTCATGTCGCTTGAGACCATACGCTTCTTGCAAGTATGGAGCGGATCCAAACATATTGATCTCACCAGTCTCTCGAATTGAATCAAGAAAGGCAAAGTATACTTCTTGGTCGTTCATCACATTCATTATACAGTCGACTCAAGTGTTTTCGGTAAGACACCGACCAGCAGCGTCAAAAAGCATGGCGTAGATTCCAGATGCATACGCTGGTTTGGAATTAAATATACGGAAGAAGTCCTCTGACAGTGCACTATCCTCAAAAAAGAACAGTCCACCATTAATGAGGTTCATCCTGGCGTCATTATCCTGTACTTCATTCAGAATATACTCCCAAACAACCTGACCTGATTCGCTATCTTTAGAGTTGTATTCTAGGCTGTTATTAATATAGACCGCAGGCTTATTTTCTGCCCGTACAGCTATTTCAAGGATTTCACTCCAATTACTGTGCTTCATTACACAGCCTCCTGAGATTTCACCAACCATTCGCGAAGGCGGAGCCAGCGAGCTGCCTTCCCATCGCCGAGAGTCTTGCGAGCCAGAACCGCATCGACACGAGCGAGCGCGTCGGAGTGGGCGATCGCGCCAGTTTCAACCAGAAGTTTGATCTCTTTAGCACTAGAAAGATTCAAATTAGTCATTACGCAGCCCTCCCATAATGATAGTGTTTGCCAGTGCCACCGCAGCCATAGCAAATATACAGACAACCCGTTTCTTCTTCGAAGCCATGATGGCCATCACCGTCACAACTCATACACGTATTGGTGGCTTCGGCTTGAGTCAACATGACCCACTCTTGCCAAGACTCATGAGTCTCAACCCTGATCATCTTTCTTCTCCATATTGTCACGCGCCAGATCACGCGCCAGATCACGCAGCTTGCGAGCCTCACGTTCTGCCTCCAATCGTCGACCACGTTCTCGAAGAACATCCGCAAAATTCACGCCTCCTGGGGCGCGCTGCCGTCGACACACCGCAGCCAGCCTGTCCTTTAGAGATTTCATTACACACGCTCCATCGGCAGGATGCCGTCAAACATATTGGCACGGCTGTAGCTCAGACCAAGATGGTAGCACGCATACTCTGCGGTGGCGTATCCGCCCAGGTCCAGCGACTCAACAATCCAACGGATAGCAGTCTCGCGGTCGCTTGCACCCAGCTCAATGTTATCATCGATCATATCTTCGAACGTCTGAAGAGCATGCTCGGCTTCGCGCGCAAGGAGCGCCACGTTACGGCTGAGATCTTCGCAGAGATCTTCCCAGATCATCTGCTTCTGATCGTCGCTGGCATCGTCCCAAGTTTGCCAGAAGTACGAACTCGGACGATACCCGTGGGCGTCCTTGTGCAGGTTGGAAACGGTATCGGCGTCGAACATATACACAGGTGCCTCCTGGGCAGCTTTGAAGTCTTCGTGGGTGTTGAAAGGAGCGTAGGATTGATCCATACATGACGCCCAGTCAGAGAACATTTCAGCTTCGGTCATTTCAATCTCCAGTCAGTTCATCAAGTCAACGAGGGTATTATGAGGGAGTTGAAGCCGAAAGTAAAGAAAAATGATTCTAGGAAAATCAATGACTTAGGAGCTCTCACTGCTAAGTCATTGATTTATAAGGGGATGTGAGAAACGGTAATTTTACGCTTTTTGGGCTTTCTCGAACCGTTCTAGCTTGGCGGCGTCTCTTGCCCGCCTCTTATGGATCTTAATCCGGTCTTTGGCTCGCTGGAGATGAATGGCAGGAACCTTCTTGGTGAAGCACGTGCCGTTGAGGTGATCCATCTCGTGCTGAATGATTCTTGCCGTGTAGCCATCAAAGGTTTCTTCTCTCGGCTTGTTGCTAGCATCAACCCAACGCACCGTTATTTTACTTGCACGCTTCACGCGCAGGAACAGGTTGGGATAGGTGAGGCACCCTTCTTGAATGTCATCGTTCTCGCCCGTCGCTTCAATAATCTCTGGATTGAACATGGAGTAATATGTGCTGCCATGCCCCATGACGAACACGCGATAGGGAAACCCAATCTGGTTAGCTGACAGCCCAAGTCCGCCACGCGACGCCATCGTGTGAAGAAGAGAAATGGCAAGTTGCGATGGATGTATCGGAGGTTTGTTGAAATCGAACTCTTGAGTTTTTTCCCAAAGAACCTTGGCGTGTGATGGAACCAACTCATACAGAGTGTAGTCCATCATATTGCCATCAACATACTTTAAGACTCGCTTGCCTTTCGGTGTCATTACACTATCTCCATTTGTGAGAAGTTCTTGACTTTCTCGAACTTCATTACTGTACTGAATTTATCTATCAACGCATCCGTCTTGTGGCTGATCACGAAGATGTTAGAGTCTTCGCTGAGTTGATCAATCAGCTTCATCAGCTCATCCGTGCCGGAAGAATCAATCGCACCATCAAATATTTCATCCATCATCAACAGGTTTGTGTTGATCGAGTTCTTCATCCGTGCAATTGATCTGAACGTGAACAGAAGGCTAAGATCAATTCGCATACGCTCGCCTTCAGAGAAGTTGTCGTATGAGAAATCATCTCGGTGCCTAGACTTGATCGTTTCCTTGAACTCTTCATCCATTTCAAAGTTCACGAAGAAGTCTAGAGAAGCAAGATACTTATTCACCAGCTTGTTGATGATCGGCAAATACTGCTTCACGATGCGAGCTTTGATGCCTGAGTCTTTCAACAGAATAGCAGCTGCTTCTGCGTATGCCTTCTCGTTAGAGATACGCTCGCGTGTAGCAATCAGCTCCTGATACTTTACATACAACTCGCGAGCCAGCTTCTCGAGGTTGCCATCCATCGGCTTCTTGTTCTTGAGTTCTTCTATCTCTTTGTTCTGCTTCTCGACGTTCTTTCGTAGCTGCTTGATCGTAGCACCATATCTTGCAACTTCAGATTGATGATCGTTAACTTTGGCGATTATATCTTGAATGTCTTTATTCCTAGAGACAACCTTTTGAAGTTGATCATTAAGCTCAACCAGACCTTTGTCTATCTCTTCAACTTTCTTTTTTCTTCCTGCTGTGATGTTCTGTTTGAATGTCTGCGTTATCTCTTGCGTGCAAGTAGGACATTCATCGTTCTGTTCATAGAAGTCCAGATCCTTCTGTATCTTCCGGCGAGTTTCGTTTATCTTTACTCCCATCTTACCAAGAGAGCCGATCTTACCGATAACCAAATCCTTGTCACCAATGCTATTGAGCAGCTGCTTGGTATGTCGCTGAACCAAGTCACACTTCTCTTCATGTTCTTCTATGTGTCGAAGGTTCTCGTTCAAATCTTCAGTTTTCTTTTCAATCTCAGTGTCAGTATTTTTCTTGGCGTCTTCAATGAACTTCTTTTGAAGTTGTAGTTGCTGACTGATACCTTCTAGGGCTGTCTTGTTTTCAACAGAATCCAGTTTGATCTGAGACAGGTTGTCTTTGACTACCGAGTTCATTGATGAGAATATCTGTATGTCAAGAAGGTCTTCGATGATAGATCTACGATCAGAAGCAGACAGCTTCATGAAGGGAATGAAAGAAGAACTGCCAAGTATGACGATCTGAGTGAATGCCTTGTAGTTGAACTTAAGAATAGAATTCTCAAGGTAACTCTGATAATCTTTCGTTGCTGCGTCTTGATCAATCAACAAACCGTCAAGATACATCTCAAACACGTTGGGTTTGATCCCGCGTCGTATCTTGTACTTCTTGGTTTGAATGGAGAACTCAAGTTCAACGAGGCACTCTTTGCCGTTGATCGAGTTGACCAGAAGAGGTTTGTTGATGTTGCGAAAAGATTTGCCGAACAGAGCAAACGTCAGTGCATCAAGAACCGTTGATTTGCCTGAACCGTTCTTGCCAACAATCAACGCACTCTTGTGCTTGTTGAGTTGAATCTGATTCCAGCTGTTGCCGGTGGAAAGAAAATTCTTCCATCGCGCCACTTCGAAAACAATTTGAGCCATGTTACCTCATTGCCTAGTATGAGCTTCAACATACACTTCACGCATGTACGTTTTGAGCCTTTCTTTATCAAGATCAATTTGCAAACTGTCAACATATTTAGACAGTGTAGTCATAGTATCGTCAGCCTGATCGATCACATCTTCGTCTGAGATCTGAGTGTAGTCGGTGAAGTCTTCAACAATAGAAATCTCATGAGGCTGGCTTTTGTACACTTTATCCATGAAGACATCAAACAGATAAGGATCAATTTTCTTAGCAACAATCACCTTCATGATGGTGTTCGTATACTTATTGAAGTTCTTGCTCTTGACCGTCTCGACAGTTTCATGGTCGTCATTGTATACAACCTTATGGAACATTTTAAACGGATTCTCTATGAAAGTCAACTCTCTTGTTTCCGTATCGAAGATGTGGAATCCACGTTTGTCGTTGTAGTCAGACCAAGTCATTTCTCCTGGCGTTCCGACATAGTGAATGTTACCGGAACTCGACTTATGGTGAAAGTGTCCAGAAAGAACAACGTCATACTTCGATAGAACGTTTTTGTCCATTCCTTCATGACAAATGTTTCCACGATCCATCTCGAACCCAGCAAGCTCAAAGTGCCCCATACAAATTTGAGAGTTGCTATTCTTGATAAACCCCATAACTTCTTGTTCGTTATCTTCGCAGATCCATGGAATCAGATCAACAGAAACTCCATCCATGATCAATGTCTCTGGGCTTGTGATAATATGAATGTTTTGATATTCACCAAGAGTCAGCTCTATTGAATTTACTTTCAACGTGTTCTTGAAAAAGATATCGTGATTTCCCACGAGAGTTACAAGTTGCATTCCATTCGCTTCGAGTGGATCGAAGAAGTATTGCTTAGAGAGGTAGAGAGTATTGTAATTGACATACTTTCTTCTGTCGAATAAATCACCGAGCTGAATGATTTGATTGACGCCCATTTCCTTCAGCGTCGGGAACAGAGTTTCTTGATAGAACTTCTTGTAGTAATTGTGGAAATGTAAACTGTCTCCCCTCATGCCAAAATGACAATCTCCAACAATTGCAATTTTCATTTACGCCTCATTCGTTGTTGGCAGCGGATTGCCATTCAAGTCTTGAGTGGCATGCATAAGTTGTTCTTCGAACCTAAATCCACCAATACTATCGTTCCTCACCAAATATCTTTTTTGCTGAAAGTCCTCAGCAACATATTCAACAATTACGGTGCTGTTGGTCATCCTATCCCAAGCATAATCGCCTATCTTAAACATTTGTATCTTCTCCTACATCAAAAGCAACAGGATCTTCTTCATTGAAGAGAAGCTCAAGTTTGGTTTTCTTTTTGCTACTGTTCTTCTGTTTATTTTTGCGTTCGCTTTCTTCATAGTTGGATATAAACTCAGAAATGTTATCATACATCTCAAACTGAGCAGATATTATACCATTTTCTTCCAAATCATTTTTCTCACCAGCATCAAGAGCACCAAATTGTTCATATGATTTATACTTCACATACAGCTGCTTCTTTTCTTTTTGAATTCGGCGAAGGAACGCATAGTAAATAATTTGAGTGAAGTAAGCAAATGGATTGCTAGATTTGTCAGGATCAAAATTATTGAAGTACATAATACAGTTTTCAATTGCGTCGCCAATCATTTCATCTTTGAATGTATATGCATAGAAGTTTGGTTTGTTAGCAAGATTCTTTGCGATCAACATCAAACAAGTTGCCATATAATCTGGGATCTTTGGAATAGGTTTGCTTTCTTCGCGGCAAGTAGCACATATTGCTTTGTATTTTTTTATTGCTTCGAAGAACTCGGCGTTGTTCACATAATGATTTTTTGCAGGTTTCATTTCGGTTCCTCCGGATCGGTTGTCTTAGGCTCTTTCTTTTTGATTCCAAGAGAGAATACGTTCTCGCCAATTTTCTCCGGTTTGTTTTGATATTCTTCTTCACCATCGTCGTCAGCCAATTCATCCTTCATTTCCTCAATAGCATCAAGATAATGGGGGATGAACGAAGGAGCGACCTCGGCATAGAGGATCATGTCTTCAATATAAACCTCGGTGTAATGACTTTTTACGACACCAACTGGAAGCCATGGCTGCATGTACAAAGTCTTTTTGGGAGGATCCGACTCAACGTCAAGAAACCCAAGGATTGCCATCGGTTTGATTAAATAGAAATCGCCAATCTGTTCACCGTCATCTTCAAGAACAGTTGCTTCGGAGACCACTTCATCTCCGTTTTTAAATTTCATGTATAAAACATAAGGAGGTTCGTCACTCATAATTCAACTCCACTTTACTATTAGATATTTTGAATTTTTCTTCATTGTAGATTTTAACTCGCTCAACATAATGTTTCATGCTAAAATTTATTTTGTCTTTATGCCTTAGATCATCAACCAAGTCGTAGATGACTGCATTGGTTTTGTTTTCATTAAGGCGCAACCCTCTTCCTATTGACTGAAGAATCTTGATCTTCGACTTACCAATATGCGCGAAGATTATATTATGCAGATTCTTGATATTTACACCAGTAGAAAATGTTCCAAGGCTTGCAACTATTATAACGTTATTTTCCTCTTCAGTCAAGTGCCTTATTGTTTCTCTGTCTTCAGTATCAACGCCACCATGAACGAAGAAGACTTTTCTTCCTTCTGCCCTTTCATAGATCAGATCGTGTATGATCTTCCCATGCTTCTCGACGTAGTTGAAAAGAACCAACGTATTCTTTTCCATCGACATCGCAAGGTCTCTGACATATTCATTGCGTGCAATATTACTCACAACGAAATCCACTTCTTGTTGATAATCCATATCAAACGCTTTCTTTCTGGCATGTTCTGGATGTGATATGACAAGGCACTTG
>Ga0181348_1000686_pt1 | contig 14726 bp, 18 predicted proteins | sample Su13VDMM110DN_FD_130092 | JGI IMG/M metagenome (GOLD analysis project Ga0181348, IMG submission 130092) | Freshwater viral communities from Lake Michigan, USA - Su13.VD.MM110.D.N | ecosystem: Environmental > Aquatic > Freshwater > Lake | place: USA: Michigan | collected 2013-07-16
ATAGAACGTCCAAGCATTTTCTTGATCACATTGGTAATCATATGATGGTTTTGCTAATTCATCCTTTACACATGACATTTGAGTAGCATCTAAAATTTCTTCATTAATATAAAGTCTTCCAGCTAATTCAGCTTGTTCTTGTAATGTAAGAATGGTGATCCTCATTGCGTTTCTATCTTTAATAATGCGTTTATAATATTTTTCAGCATTTTTTATTTGATTAGAAATTTGCATATTAATATCATAATCTGCAGAACCGGTGTGTTTTCTTTTGAAATTCATCATATCTCCAGCAACCATTCCGTTATAACAAACGGCAACATATGCTCCTACAGCACACTGAAATCTTGTACTTTTATCATAAGAATTTGTCCAGGCAAACATCATTCCTAACTCTTTTTCCTCTAAAATAGTTGGATCAGTTGTGTTAATTGGTAAGATATGATATATGCCTTGTGCTACATTGGCATTCATATTTGCTCTATATAATTCTTTTTGAATAATAAAACCGCTATCTTCTAGCAGTTGTTTTGTGTTATCTATCACTTGTTTATGTGATATAACTGTATAACTTTTACCATGATTTGGTAATGGTGCGTTTTCTAGGTAATTCCTAGTGGTTTCTTTTGGTTTATTATAACCCATATTGTTAAACTTATAAAGTGTAAATGTACAAAAAAAGTTTAGATAAACAAAATATAAATATTAATTATTTAAATTAATCATTTTTTACAAATTGTCCATCAACCATTTTACCGGTTCTTTTACTAATCACATTGTATGCTGACTCAAGGCATTCTTCCAAAGATAATCCTTGCATTTTTGCTTGGATAATCAATGTAACCATAATGTCCCCAATAGCATCAATGATCTCAAGACGGTCATTTTTGTTAATTGCTGTACATAATTCTGTACATTCTTCTAGTGTTTTTAGTGCTTGAGCCATTGGTGTAGCTTTCTCTAAAATTCCTTTGTCTGCAGCCCATTCTTCAATGACGCATTCTAATTCAAAATAATCCATGTTTTTTCTTTTATTGTTTATCTGGTTCATTTAATGATTGTTTTGGCATGTTAAACATACGGTCCAACATTTTAAATTTTTCTTCCATTGTTAATTCAATGGGTAATGTATACTCAGCATCATTATTTAGTTTACATTGCTCTACTTCTTTCCATAATGATTCATCATCATAGCAAATTGGTTTGTTATTTGTATCTGTAGCTTGATTTACTTCATTAGAAAATGAATCTCTTTCATAAAGATACCAATCTATCCACTCTTTACCTTCTTTACCATAGTATACAGATAATAGTAAAGATATTGCAGTTTCACCATCATCATAAAAATGAATTAAATCAATACCTGCTTTATAAGCAGCATTTAATTTTTCTTCTTGCTGACCCATAACATATAATAATTTTTTAAATACTTCTAATTTCATAATTTTTTTATTAATCTGGTACAATAATATTATTAATATCTCTATATTCCAATTCTTTTACAAGAATTTGCTCAAACCAAGATTCCATTCTACCTGACATATCTTTAATAATGTTTGCAATATGATCATTAGACATTTCTGTCACTGATTTATATGATAAAGGTGATTTACCATCTTTACCTCTATTACCCCAATGCGCAGCATCTCTGTTGATAAGATGGTCATCTGATAAATATACAGTAAAGCTTCTATCAACCAAATCAAGATCTTTACCTCCATACCGTTGATATTCTGTTCCACCATCTACCATTGTTTTGTTTTCACAATCACATGTTTTATAATCATGTCTGTTATAAGATATAAGTACCTGACCACAGGCTTTGCATTGTACTTTATTTAGTACTACTTGTTCTAAACTCATATCAATATTTCATTAACTAAAATTTCTCTTACCTTTTTTACAAGTTCTTCCATAGTGCCATCATTAATTATTTCATAGTCAAATATAGCTTTATCAAGAGCTTTTTCTGATTGATGTTGATCACTAAAAAAATTATAACCATCTTTTAAATTTGGTCTTGTTACTTTAATAGTAATACCATTTCTAGATTTTACAGCATCAAACTCATTAGGAAATCTCATGTCTGTAATAATCCAGTTGGGGTATTCTTTTATATACTCCTCATCATCTATTTTACGTCTAGATTCTTTGTAATCAGCAAATAAAGCATTTACCCAAGCATTTTGATGTAAACCATTACGTATAGCATCAGTTCCAAGTTTTTGAAGAAACTCTCTTACAGACATTGAAAGTAAGTCAATAAATTCTCCACCTATATAATCATTATAATCCCATTTTGAATTTAAATTTGTTTTTTTAAATTCTTGGTCTTCAAACTTTTCTACAGGTATGCCTGTCAATAATGAAGCAATTTGTTTCATTTTGCCAGCAAACTTTTTGATTTTCCAATCTGATGCATGAAATCCACCATCTACCCATTCAGTAAATCCTTTAGGGTTGTTTTTGTTTAAGTCATCTGTCAAGTATTGTATAATTCTACCTACAGTATCTTTACCAGATCCTATTTTTCCATTTATTCCTATAATCATTGTGGTGTTTTTTTAAATTTTGGACTACAACCTAACAGAATAGACCTTGATATAGACTCTTTTTCATATTTACGTAACTTAGATTCTTTTAGATGTTTATTAACAACTTCATTATAAATTTCCTCATCAATTAAATAATCATAGAATGGAATTATTTTTTGACCATGCTCATTTAACTCAGCTGATTCTATTAAATAATCCCAACTTACTGGAGGATCAGATAAAGCATATAGCTCTGTGTATATATTAGTCATAATTATGTTTATTTTTTTGTTGTTCATTTTTTAAAATAATTTTAGTTGATTTGGAGGAGTGGTAAGAATATTGTTTATTTCATTTTCAATTGCTTGAGAATAATATGCTTTATCTATATTATATGAATCCCATTTAGGTTCTATTTTTATTTTGTTAAATAATACTTGCATCCATTTACCGGCCTCTAATTGTATTTCTCTTTTATCAACTTTGTTAACTTTTATGATTTTTACTCCAGATTTAGATATATAATATCTATTTATTTTTTGAAGAAAATCCTCTTTAAATATACCATCTACAATATCTCTACCAACACATTTCCAATCACCAATTGATTTACTTCCAATACAATAATCAAGTATGTTTTTGTTCTGTTCTAAGTATTCTTCAGGAAGAACGTTATGTACAAAATACTGATAAATTGCTTTTGGTATAACCAACTTTGATTTGTTTTTGTGTAGTTGTAAATTATGAAAATCAAACCTACCTTTTAACTTTACAGGAGCATAACTAAATTTATTATTTTCCACTTTAAATAAATAATGTGGATCTGATTTTTTAATTTCTCTCCATTTGGTAATGTCAACTTCTTTGTAGTTGTTGATTCCTATGTAGTTATTTACATCTGCTAGTACCAATTTTTGGTATTCAGCATGTTCTAAAGATAAATTTGTGATTTCTTCCCATTCTTTACATATAGACATATACTCATCATAATACTTTCTAGGTATTAATGTCTCAACACCATCTGTATTATGAAGCAATGCTATTGCACCAGGAATCCTTTCCATAATTTGTTCATAAAGCATCATCAACGTCAACTGACCATTGATTGTAATCTTCATACACAACTCAGGATCATAAAAGAAGCTGTTTTCATCATTGCTAAGACCAAAAGTAGAGTTAAGTATAATTTTGTATACATAATTCATTGGATTGCTCTTAGGAATCTTCTTACGTTCTTCAAAGAACCATTCATATTGATCACAAAATGCATCACCAGGAAAGTGACCTGGAGACCATTTGTTTTTAATTGCAAGATTAGGATAGAAACTAGTAACATCTGAAGACACTATAATCATATCTTCAGTACTTTCATAAACACCTTTGTTTCTTGCACCATGCACACCACCTAAACCAAAATCAGTTTTTACATTTTTGTATGTAATGCTGTATTTAAAAGCACCTTTTAAGTTTTTTCCATTTATTTCTAATGTTTTAAACCTTTGTAATAAAGTACTAAACTCATTAGAGCTAAAGTTAATGTAAGGTAATATGATGTCTTTAATCTTTATGATATCTCTATGTGTTCTCAAATTCCTTAATTCTTTTTTAGGAATATTTAGTTTCTCAGATAAATAAAATCCAAATAACTCTTTGCTTATCCTTGGTTCAGATGCACTAAATAAATTAATACTATAAGTATTTGTTAAATCTTTTCTTAATGCAATTTGAGATTTTGATCTATTGTAGATTTCTTTAGTTGACTTTACATCATTAATGCAGTATTCTAATATTGTATCAATCTCTTCTTTAGTTGTTATTTTTGATTCATGATGGATTGGCATTTCAAGAATGTTATCCCAATCCATACTATATTGAATCCATTTTAAACTAGAACGTTTGGCAGGATTGTCCCAGTGATGCATTTTAAAAACATCTATTTGACCAATAGACATTTTCCATTGAGGATAATCAGAGAATTCATTATTATTACTTTTTTGTATAGTTTTTTGTGCATATTTATAAATAACATTTGCAACTTCACATCCTGTAAAATTTAACCAATCTAAATAATTATCTAATATAAAATGTGTTACCTGAGCATCAAACGCCAATCCATTATATGATATATGCCATTCTTTGTTGGCTTTGTTTGTATTTAAAAATTCTATAAAACTATCTAAATCATTTTGCAAGTTATGAATAACAAATATCTTTGTTTCCAAAGTTTTGTAATTTTCAAATACACCTGTAAAACAATCTGATAATGTTTCATAGTCCATTACCCAGTGTTTCATATTTTATTGTTTAAAGTAAAAAAAAAAGATATAAATTAATATACCTTTCTTTTTGAATTAATAATTTAGTAAATTTAAGCAGATAATATAATTTTAGATTTTTTTGTTTCTTTTAATTCAACAAAAAATTCTTTATAATTAAAAGTGGATGCATTAATGCCAAATAAGTTAATGAATGTTTCAATATCTATTTTATCAGTAAGATAAAACTCAGAAAAAGTATCCACTAATCTCCTTTCTTCCTTAACTGTTTTACCAGTTTGAGGATTTGGAGTTCTTAACTTCAAAGGTTGTCCATCATCATCTAGTTTTGTAACCATGTGATAGGATTGTTTCATTACTTTACTAATTACAGCTAAAATACCTGACGTTGGGTCAAACATAGCTTCAACATATGGTGAGTCAATGCTCACAGGAATCATGGTAAAAGATTTGGTGTTTCTAAAACTAGATGTTACCAGCATCATGTTTTGCCCAATTGGTTGTGACATATTATTGTTTTAAGTTTTCAAAGATATTGAACTATTTTTAATTTTTTCACAAAAAAGTTCATTTTTTTTAAAATAAAGAGTTTCTTTATCTAAATCTGGAACACTACATACTTCAAAAACTTCTTGAATTTGTTTTAATGAAACATCTAACGCTTCTGCATAAAGTTGATGTGCTATATTTGGTGACAAGAATAAACTCACGTATTCTGAAATATTACCTTTATTACCAAAAAAATCTAATATTATATTTTTAGTATCTATTGTAAATTTAGAATACTTTCCATCAATAAATCTTTTAAAATCTAGTTTATATCTATCAAAATTAAACACAAATATGTGTCTATCTTCTGATAATTGAATATAATCATGAAATAAAGGATGCTTTTTTAGAAAAGTTTCAGAAAAAAATATAAACTTTTCACTTGTACCTACATTGTACTCACACAAAAACTTATTTTCTTCAATAGGAATCATCTGTTCCCAGCAAACATAAGTCTGCACGGGAACAAATGGTAGTCCAGATTGAAATCTTAATAAAGGGTAAAGAAATACCTTACTTTTTTGAAAATATTCTGTGTATACACCCTTCATATATTATAATTTAATGTTTCCTAAAAGAAAATCATATGGCAAAGAAAAGTTTTTTTCTATGTAATGATAATTAGCACGTTCTACTACATCTTCTAATGTTATAGCCCAATTGTTCAATGTTTCATCACTTACGTCAAAAACATAAACCTGGTTGTACCTATCTACTACAACAAATTTAAACAAAATATTGTATTCTTCAGCATTTTCAGGCAAATTTGCAAAAACTAATTTGCTGTATATAGCTGCTTGAAGCCAATAATTGTAAAAATCAACGGTTTCTTTAAAGTCAGCTATTGTTTTACTGGTTGTTTTAAGATCACAAATAGTAACCATTTTTGTAGAATGGTTAATTTTATAATAATCTATATAACCATGTAAACCAAAAGGCTTCTCTAATAAAGAAGATACTAAGTACTTTTCACTATGTGTCTCAATAGGATCTAAAGCAAAATCAGTTTGAACTTCTTGAAATAAATCCATAACATTTTTGTTACTTTTGATGTTTTCAGCTTGATCTCTAGCTCTCATTAAAGTATCTCCATCTATTGCATCTTTACTACTGTTTTTTAAATACTCCCAATAAGCTTCATTATCTGCTGTTTGTATTTTTTCTAATCTAGCATCATCTAATTTTAAAGATTGATATAGATTTTGATCAACTAAAACAGCCAATATTTCTTTTTGAAATGTTGAATCAGTGCTTAATAAATTTTTGTTGGAGTTACTAGTAATATTATATAAAGCATTTAATACTTTAATATTACTATCTGCAGGTAATTTGCCTGGAAGAACATTAAACTTATCATTAAGTTTGTTCTCCTCAAACAGTATACAATGTAAAAGTTTACCTTCTACTAAATGCTTATCTGTTTTAATTTCCCTGTCTTCTAATATATAGTCCTTATAAAATAAGGATGGTGAAAACAATAGCTTATTCAATGATGAATAGCTAAAATTAAAGTTTTTATTTGAATAAAATTTTTCTTCTTTTGTTAAATCTCTATACATTCTTCTTTTTTTATTATTTTGTTTTTAAATTTATCTACCAAGTATATAGATTTAATATCTATTGCAAATACTTTGTTTTTACAACCCATAGTTTTTTTTACTACATTATCATATAATAAATTAATTGTTTTATTCACTATAAATTCAGTTGTTTTATTTTCTGCATCTAGATATGTTATGTAATTATCATATGAATATTGTTGATGAGTTTGTTTACTTCCAGAAAATTTTTCAAATCTTTTACGTAAAGTTTTTACATTTATATTGTTCCAATTGTCTGCCATTTTAAGATGGTCATAGTGCCAATAAAAAATGTAACTTACTATATCAAAAGATTCTTCAACATTAGAATTTGATAACATCTCTAAAGCTAATGTTTTATTTTGTATGTCTGTACTTATGATCATTTTTTGAATTTGTTCAAATTGATCTTCAGCTAATACAACTAAATCTTCACATATAATTTTATTTATTTCTATATCTCTTATAACTACTGCTGAAGAATTAATTAATTCTTCATATTTTTTGATATTATCAGCACCTTTAAGTATTATACTTTTTCTACCCTCTGCTTCAAAACTATCTGTTTTATCTTTAATTGTGTCATTCACTGGTGAATGATAATTATAGTTTTTCACTACAGATATATCTATATATGCATCTTTTTCTACTGTAGCTAAAATTTCTTTGCATTTATCTAATCCAGATTCAGTTAAGTGATTATTTTCTTTAAGAGCTGTAAATACTGCAAACATTTCAACATATGATAAAGATTGATTCCAATCAAGAGAAATTAAATTTTGAATTAACTTATCTGATATAATTTGTATATCCGCAACATTTAAATCTCTTATTATTTTGACATTAAATTTATTTTTAAGTAAATCAACTTTTTGCCTTGGTAATTCTAAATGCGGATGTCTATATATTTTTTTATCTTGTAAATCAACTGTTTGGTTTATAGATAAAATATCTAGTTGATAAATTTCTTCTGAAGTAAGATAATAATTATTTGATCTTCCAAAATAAAAACCATCATTAGTTAAATCAAAAGAACCAATGCCTATTTTTTCTATTTTGTTTTCCCAAATTGAAACTTCATCTGATACGTTTATTTTTAATAAATAGTGTTTTTTTTTCATTTTAAATATTTTAAATATTCTTGTTTTACTTGTACTTTAAAGACATATAAGTCTCTGTTACTAATTTGTATTTCTTTTCTTACTGTTGGTTCTAAATATTTAAAGCTTATTGAATCAAGCTTTTCATTTGCTTCTAACCATAGAATCATATCATGAGCACTTTTTCTATTGAAAGTTTTAAAGTTAGATTGCTCTAGCCAATACTGCATATCTTTGTCTCTATTGAAATTATACATATAACGTTCAGTATCTTGTGCAAGCTGCCATAACAAATGATAATTTTTAGTATAATCAATTGTTGGAATAACTTTAGCTGCTATTGCTTTATCTTCATCATTATAAGATCTTAAATATCTTTGGAGATCATCTAATAATTCTTCACTTAATATTTGTTTATTAGCTGATTCATGAATAATGGTATCTATATCAATTGTTCCAACTAATCCTGTATCAATTTTATGTGCAAGATTCATAGCCATTCCTGTAATTATCCATTCATCATATAAAGATTCCCCTTGTACACAATTATAATATCTAATTTTATTAGCTAAATTACCATCATGAATAACCGGTAAATGAAAATTATCAATAATAGATAGAACACCATTTGTACTACTTAATGTATTATAATTCCAAAGTTTGGGTAACATTATAGATGACTTAATAGTGTCACCACTATCAAATCTTTCAGTAATATCATCATGAATAATAATCAAATCAGCTAAGTCATAATCATTAGTTACGGTTATATTATGTTCTTTTAATCCAGCTTTTATTCTATCTAGAGATACACCACACTTTGGCAATATAAAAGCTTTTTTTTTGGTTTTAAAAGTTGTACTATTTTCAGTACTAGTTGTTAATATATGTTCAATTTTTTGAAATGTTGTTACATCTTGAGTAACTAATACCTCTTCAATCAAATTAGATGAAAGAAGCCCATAATAGGGGGCTCCTTCCAATCCAAAATGTTTTAAAGCATCAGCATCATATTTTTGATAAACTGATTTATTTGCCATTTTATTTCATTGTCATTTTAATAATCTCTGGGACCATCATAAGTTTGTTAAATTTTTGTTTGTTACCATTAAAAATAGTACGTACCATTAAGTATTTAAGATCATTTGTAAAATAATCCTTTGTACATAGAGCTTGTAATCTATCAGTTATTTTTTGACTAACGGTGTTATCTTTGGAATAAACTACTGAATAGTTAGCCAATCTTGTTGCTAATGTAGCAGCAATGTCTGCACGGTATGAATCATCTTTACCAATACAACCACGTAATTCACCTAAAATATATGATTCATTATCATGAGTCAATAAATCTTTTGGTGAAACTAATTTATCCAACTTATTATTAATAAATGTAGTAAACATAGATGCAAAAGTATCACCAACAGAACCTTCACCAATCATTTGAATTAATGGTAAGTTTGATTCAAAGTTTTCAAAGCTAGATATAGCATTAAAAAATGTTGTAATAGATCTTGCATTTGTTTCTAGTGTAACTAATTCAGGATGTAACAACAAAAAGTTAATACATCTAGAATCAATACCTGCTTCTTCTGCCCATTGTGCCCATACATTTATATCAAACTTTAAGTTTGCTGTAACGTATCTTGTTTTTTGTGCAGCATCAACCGAGTTTACCATATACTCACCATTATCAGGATTAGCTGTTAATATGATATGCCAATCTTTTGGTAATACCCATGAAATATAAGTTTGTCTATCAATTAATTCCATAACTGCTTGAATAAATCTTGTGTCAGCTCTATTCCAGTCATCTAGTAATAAGATACCACCTTCTTTTTTATCAGCAATCCACTCTGGTGGGCAATAAGACATCCTGTTCTTACCTGTCATTTTATATCCAGTCTTTAGATATTCTTGAACTGCAAGTTCATCAACCCATAAACCAACTTTTTTTGTTGCAACTGATTGCATGTTAGCTATATCTGATGATGCAGCTGTTCTTTGTGCTGCAGTATAGGATAAATCATCTATTTTTTGTTCTGAAACTTTTGTTTCTTTATACATTTGAAATTGACGTACTGGAAAACCAACTAAGTCACCCAATTCTTCTATTTGTGCAAGATTAACTTTAACAAAATTTAAATTGTTTTCTTTAGCTAATTCAACAATTGTTGACGTTTTACCAATTCCTGATTCACCAACAACCTCTATTGATACTGATTGTTTTCCTTGTGCTTGTAAAAATCTATTATTTGTAATAATGTGATTTACAAAACCTTTTAATTCTGTTACGTTTAAATTTACTTGTGCCATTTTTTTATTTGTTATTTTTTTTTTGTTATAATTCTGCATCAAAAGAACAAGAACCATTCTCAATGATACATTTTAATATTTTTTTCCCCATTGCATAATCTGCATATTCTGAACATTGGTCATGTGATAACTCAGGTAAACCACCTTCTTTTAAATATGTGTAAAAAGATAATGGAGCATCATCTTCTGTTTTATATAAATCAAAATATATTTTTAATGCTGGTTTATGTGCACCAAAAGCATCCTCAATATTTTTTAATCCTTTTTGTAATTCTTCTAAATTATTTTCTTCAAAATAATATTCTAAATAATTTGGAGGCTGACCTGTTACACCAAATCTATCTGCAGCATTACTACTTTGAACACCAAAAGCAAATTTACCATCAATATCTCCTGTATAATATCTTCCCATAATTAATTTAGTTTAATAACTTTACCTGGAAGTTCATCATTCATTGTGGAAATACTACTTAATACCCACAAAGTATTCTTTGGACAGTCACTTGGAGCATAAGCTTCTCCATCTGTTAAATATACTAAGGCTGTATAAGATCCTTTTTGATTGTAATGATCAATAACGGGTTGAAAGCTTGTGCCTCCTCTACCATGTATAGACCAATCTTTTTTTGGATTAAATTCTTCAACAGTTCTTAATGAAGAATCACATTGTGCAACAGAAATTTTATGTCCTGTTTTACTCATATGACATAATTCATTAAAAAACTCTTTAAGCTCTTCTGTATTTACAGATCCGGATGTGTCAATACCTACAAGAATATGATTTTTAAATTTAATCTTTAGTCCTGGGTTTTCAGCATATCTTTTATTGTATTTACGTCTCAACTTTTTAGTATACACTATAGATGAATTTCCAACAAATCTTCTCAAATAAGATTTCCAATCAAATTTAGCAGGTTCAATATGAAATAAATTTTTAATTAACTCACTTAATTCACCTGGAATATGACCTTGTTTTTTTTGAGTTTGTTCTGCTGCTTCTTTTAATTGATGTTCTATTTGTTTTTGTATCAGTTTTTTATCAGATTCAGGCAAATCATCAAATTCTTTCCAAGTACTATGACAATATTCTGATTCACCATCCATTTCACCCATTAATGAATCTAATGAAGGAGATGTTCCATCTTCTTTGGCTTGTTCTAATAGTTCATAATAAACTTTAGTTCCTGCTTTTATAGGAAGATTTAATTCTGGAAAGCTTGTCAATAATAAACCTCCTTCTGGAAGTAAATTAATATCAATATACTGATTAATTTCCAAATCAGCAGCTATATTAAATAACTTAGGATCTGAATATAAATCCCTTAATAATAAATGCCCAAAGGCAATATGTAAAAGTTCATGCTTAATCAATCCAACTCTGTGTGGTTCACTTAAATTAATGAAAAAATCAGGGTTAATTGTTAACTGCATACCAATACCATGTTTACTTACACCTGCTGTAGGTATACGGTCACTGTATTGTTTGTTTATACCAATTAAAAAAAGCCCATAAAAGGGCTCATCTAAAATTAAAGTTTTGGTGGTTCTTGACACACCATCTTGTATATTTATCATGTTTGTGGGTATAATATTTTTAATAATATTTTTTGATAGACAACATAGTCTCCAACATCTTTTACTGCAGAGTTAATGTTTTTACTTAGTAATTCTTCAGATATATAACTTTTACCAATAGCTTTAATAAAACGTAATCTTTTTTCAAATAACAATGATTTAGTAAATAATAGATTTAAAATACCTCTGTCATTAAAATCTAAATTTTTGTAATTTTCTAAAGCTAATTGAAAATCTTCATCTAGACCCATAAACATTTCACGTAATGAAAAAAACTCTTTAATTGTTATTCTTGCCATCTGGTAAAATTTCTATAATTACTCCAGGATTAATTTTGTCATATTTGTAATCTACAAATACAGGTAATATGCAATCAGCATTATCATCTTCAATCCAACCAAATGTAACCATATCATCTTGCACTGTTTGTGCTGGATTGATATAATCAAATTTATGTTTGGTGCCTCTGATAAATGTAAATTGAATACTTACAGGTTGTTGATGTTTAGCTAATTCAGCTTTAAATTCATTTGCATACTTTGCATAATAATCTTTAGCTGTTTTTCTATAGTTTACAACAGTTTTACTTGCTATAAAATATTTACCAGTCCATCTTCTACCATTTTTACTACTTGGGACTGAGCCCGGTATAAACCATTTCATTTTTTATTTGTTTAAAATTTCTTTAAGCATGGGTTTTATTGTTTTATGTACTATATCAAAGCCATGTTCTTTAATAGCATCACTAATATCTTTGCATAGTGGTAAAGCAAATCCATCTAAATTATATAATTTATGATATTTATTAATTGCTAAACTTCCTGCTGCATCATTATCAAATAGTGTGATTATTTTTTTATATTTTTTCTTTAAATACTCAATAATATGAGGTTTAATAATAGTATTTTCACTGTCTGGTGCTAATACTTCTAAATTATAACCAATGTTTTTGAGACACAAAGCATCTTTTAATGATGAACAAATAACTAGATATGGTTGAGTGTAAGATAATTGATCAAAACCTTGAAGATATGGTTTTACTATATGAAATTTATGTTTACTCAATGGTTGATATATTTTAAACAACTCATTATCTTTATCAAAATAACCATATATAAAATTACTTTCAATTTTTAATTTTTTAATTTCACCATCTTCTTCTTTTATTAAATTATAGTATTCAATTGGTTTAATGTTATATTCTGTTAATAAATTTAATCCTATTCTAAAACTTAACCAATATTTACCATCATTTTCATTCCATTGTCTTGTATTTACAAAATCAATTTTCCATTTAGAATGAGTTTTAAAAGACACGTGCTCAAAATCTGATGTTTTTACGTGTAAATTATAATCTTCTATTATTTTTCTAACGGCATCTTTATAATCCAAATCAAACATATGTTTAACAAGATCAATTTTAGAACCGCTTTTACCAGTTGAGAAATCCTTAAATTTGTATTGACTTATAGACTTATCTACATAAATACAAAAGCTTGGTGTTTTTTCAGTTGAATTAAAAATAGATTTTATTTTTATATCCTGTCCTGTTAAAAGTTCTGATAAATTTAAATAATATTGAAATACCCAATAACTTGGTACTTCTGTTTCCTCTAATACTAAGTTTTTTGTGTTGAACATACTTAAAATGTAAAAAAAATAAGGGCCAGCAATAAATACTGACCCTATATTTATATTAATTATTATAAATCAAAATCATTTCCACTACTTACTGAACTAGGTTCAAATTTATCTGTAGTTGGAGAATTTTTTTTCTCTAATTTTCTTAAATGATTAACATTATTGCTATCAAAAATCAATAATTTTGATTTAACAACATCCAATGCTTCAACACTAACACCTTCTTTACTTAATTTAGGCAAGAAAAGATCATTGTTAATATAACCTTCAGTATTTTCCCATTCACGGGCACCAAGGCAAACATTAATATATGTTGAACCTGATAGTAATTTATCACATTTTAACATAAAATCTTCAATTGTATTTGCTTGAATAGCATCTAAAGCTGATCTTTTACCCAAAGCTTCTGCTAAAAATATCATAGCTTTCATTACTTCAGTATCTCTACTAATTTCTTTTCCACTTGGTAAAGTAGTGTCTTTGTATGGATAAGGTGAATATCTAACTCTTCCAACTTGACCTTCATAACGTGGACCATCTGGTTTAGCAGTATCTTTCAAAAATCCTTGAAATTCACCACCCATTGGTTCTCCTTCTATATGCAGCATAATGTTATATGCATTAGCATCATAAGGAGTTTTATCAAAACTAATAGAATTGATTTTTACTTTGTGATTCCCTGTTTCAATCACTGGTTTTTCTTTGCCTGAAGCGGCTGACATGTCTTTAGTACTTAACATAATTGTTTTTTTTAATTAATTGTTGTTTATTATTCTTCATATTTTTTGATGCAATCTTTTACAAATTGCAGGTTGTTTGGGATGAAGTTTTCCTCAAACATTCCTTGGGGTGATTTACATGTGTTCTCTCCATTGTTTTGAGTTTCAAAACCATAATGAAGAACACCATCATCTTTTTTAATTACTTTACCAAATAAAACTATAGAAAATAAGCCTTCCAAAGTTAATGCATTATCAATCATTTTACCAATTGTTTTTGCTTTAATTCTTCTATTTCCATTAATGTCTGTTGCATCCTCAGAATGAGTTAAAAAGAAAATAGTTAGATCATCTCTCAAATCTTTAGGTAGTTTAGCTACTTGAGCTAAGTTTGCTGCAATTTGAGTAAATTTCTCATAACCTTTTTCATTTGCTCTAT
>Ga0181348_1000688_pt1 | contig 14712 bp, 10 predicted proteins | sample Su13VDMM110DN_FD_130092 | JGI IMG/M metagenome (GOLD analysis project Ga0181348, IMG submission 130092) | Freshwater viral communities from Lake Michigan, USA - Su13.VD.MM110.D.N | ecosystem: Environmental > Aquatic > Freshwater > Lake | place: USA: Michigan | collected 2013-07-16
AATTTCAACTACTTTTAGTGGTTCAGGGATTGAAATTTTAAAATTTGTAGATAGTGAGGAACAACAAACCGCAGGATCTTTTGTAAAAGATCAAGTAAAATACATAAGAATCACTAATTTATCTGCAATAGGTTCAGCTGAAATATATTTAATTTCTACAGGTAATGAAAGTTCAATCTTTTCATTAGAACCTAAAAAATCATTAATGTTAGGTGATGCTGAATTTAATGTATCATCTGTAAGTGATTATGTAGTTGAAGATTATGTTGATGAAACATATTATTCTAGTTTTTATTATTATGACACTATAAAAGCAAAAGCATCTGGTTCTAATGTTCAGCTTGAATATTTGGTAGCATCTTCATAAATTTTTTAATATTTATAAACAAAATGGCCTTAATATATAGACAAACCAAAGGATCAGCACTAACAATAGCTGAATTAGATGGCAATTTTCAACATTTTACCGGTTCACATGCTATAACTGGATCTTTAACAGTATCGGGTTCAGTCACATCTTCGCTTGTATTATTTAATGTTCCTGAATATGAAGATCAAGCCGCGGCTACTGCTGCAGGATTAACAGCAGGAATGATATTTAGAAATGATAATTTTCTTATGATTGTAACAGGTAGTCAACCTTAAAAAAAACATATAACAATGCCAAAATTAAAAGGAACCCTCACCATACTATCTGGATCGATAGTACTTTCTGGTAGTGGGGGAACAACAACAATAGGAACAGGTTCGAGTAATACTAAAGGTAACTCAACTATAACTGGATCCCTAAATGTAACAGGATCTGCTACAATCATAGGCTCACTCTTAATTTCAAGTTCAGAAACATTAACTAATATTGGTCCTGCTAAATTTTTAGGAAATTTAGTATTAGGAGGTGGAACACCTACATCAGCATCAGGATTTGTAGATGGAGCTGTTATGGATAATTTTGCAGGTTTCCGTGCTTTCGCAATGGGGAATATAACATCAGCTTCTGGTCAATATTCACATACAGAAGGAGCAGCAACATTAGCCTCTAGTATTGGAGCTCATGCTGAAGGACAATCTACTACAGCATCAGGAGCTTACTCACATGCTGAAGGATATATAACAACTGCACAAGGGGCTTATTCACATGCCGAAGGTGAAAGAAATCTAGCATCAGGAGCTTATTCACATGCTGAAGGACAATATACTACAGCTTCAGGAGCAAATTCACATGCTGAAGGAGATACTACTCAAGCAATAGGCTTATTTTCACATGCTGAAGGAGCTAATACTAAAGCAATAGGAGTTCGATCTCATGCTGAAGGATATTTTACATTTGCATCAGGAGCTTACTCACATACTGAAGGATCTAATACAACAGCATCGGGTCAATTTTCACATGCTGAAGGACAAGCTACTAAAGCATCTGGTGAATATTCACATGCTGAAGGAAGTAGTACTGTAGCAGCAGGAAGAAATTCACATGCTGAAGGATATTTTACAACTTCATCAGGTGATTATTCACACGCTGAAGGATATGATACAATAGCCTCCGGAGAATATTCACATGCTGAAGGAGTTGGCACATTAGCCTCTAACTCAGGTTCACATGCCGAGGGAGCAGGTACAACTGCATCAGGATTTTATGCTCATGCTGAAGGATATTATACCCAAGCAACAAACAATTATGCCCATGCTGAAGGAAGAGAAACAATAGCCTCAGGAATTTATTCACATGCTGAAGGAAGAACTACCCTAGTATCCGGAGAATATTCACATGCTGAAGGATATCTAACAACAGCATCTGGAAACTATTCACATGCTGAAGGATTTAGTACTCAAGCAATAGGAACAAGTTCACATGCTGAAGGGGCAAGTACAATAGCATCAGGATCTTATTCACATGCTGAAGGAGATACCACTCAAGCAATAGGAAATTATTCACATGCTGAAGGATTAGGTACAATAGCAAATGCAAATTATCAGCATGTCCAAGGTAAATTCAATATAGCCGATTCAACAGAAGCTGCTTTTATAATTGGTAATGGTACTAATAATAATGCAAGAAAAAATTTAGTATTTGCCGCAGGAACTCAATTCCAAATTAGTGGTTCATTATTTGTAAGTGGAGCAGCTTCATCAAGTGGATCAAATCAAATTTTAACTTATAATTCAACTACTGGTTTAGTAACTTATACTTCTTCCTTAGGATTTGGTGGTACTACTATTAATAATATTTCAAGTAGTATCATTTCTCAATCATATTCAGGATCAAATAATATAATTAATAACACTTATATTAGTAGCTCTGTAACTGGAAATGCAATCCCAGGAGGAGCTGATACAGAAATTCAATTTAATAATTCAGGTGCGTTTGATGGGGATAGTAGTTTCACATTCCTTAATTCAATAAAAGCATTACAACAAGGAGAGGGTACTGAAGCAAGAGGTACATATTCACATGCTGAAGGACAAGATACATTAGTAAATGGAAATTGGGCACATGCTGAAGGATATGCAACAACAGCATCAGGTTCCTATTCACATGCTGAAGGAAATGGTACTATAGCAAGAGGAAGTCATTCCCATGCTGAAGGAGAAAATACTCAAGCAATAGGATTTGCTTCACATGCTGAAGGAAATGGTACTATAGCATCTGGAAGTTACCAACATGTACAAGGCCAATTTAATATATCAAGCTCAGCACAATCAGCTTTTATCATAGGTAACGGTACTTCTACTAGTGCAAGAAGTAATTTAGTATTTGCCTCAGGTTCTGAATTTCAAATTACTGGTTCAGTATTTATAAAAGATCTTATTCAATCAAGTGGATCAGGACATGTTTTAACTTACAACACTGCTTCTGGTAGATTTACTTATACAGCTTCTTCTGCAATTGGAGGAGGTGCAAATGCTGCTGGTAATACTTCTGAAATACAATTTAATAATGGTAACCAAACTTTTGGTGCTAGTTCTAAATTTAAATTCTCCACAGCATCTAATGCGGTACTTCTTGGTGGTGTTTTATATTTAAGTGAAAGTATTTCTGGGGTTCAAGGTCAATCATCTATAGAAGCAGGATTAGATAATAGTAATTATTCTACTTCATCTATTGTATTTGGTAGTAATAACAATATTAGTGGCTCTAATCATTTAATTATAGGTCAAAATGTTACTGCTTCAAATGTATATAATTTAGTAATGGGAGGTGGAGTCACCCCAGGTGCTAATGTTGTAACAGGAGCAGTTAATATAGTAATGGGAACTGGTATAAGAGCTACGGGTGGTAATACTCTTATTGTTGGTTTAAATAATAATAGTAACAATAAATCTTATTCTGTATTAGTAGGTTCTAACCTAACGTCTTCCGCTCAATTTCAAATGACAATAGGAAAATACAATGATGCTAGTGCCTCAGTTAATGGATCTGTATTTGTAGCGGGTGGTGGTTTAGGTGATGCTTTAAAGAAAAATGTCTTTGAAGTTTCAGCAGATACTAGCGCTAGTGGGTCTGTAATGATTTCTAGCAACCCTGGAAACCCAGCAGCCGGATTTTTTACTACAGGATCTATGTATTTTAACACTACAACAGGAAAGTTACGTATATATAATGGAACCCAATGGTTAGAATTTACCGGTACTCCTGTATAAACACATATTTTAATTATAAAATTAGGCTCGTCAATTAGACGAGCCTTTCTTTTTTCATATTTATAATAAAACCCATGAATAAACCTATTTGGCCAGGATCTAGTTCATTTTCTATAGGGGATACCCCTTTTGGATTTTATGATTTAGATCTTCAATTTCAGTTAGATGCAGATAGAGTAGCTAAATTCTGTGCTCAACGTTTAGGATATCCTATAATGGAGGTTGAGTTACAAAATATAAATTTTTATACAGCATTTGAAATGGCTGTTACTACTTATGGTAATGAATTATACGCTTATAAAGTTAGGGATAATATATTAACATTAGAAGGTACCCCCACAGAAAATATTACCTCATTAAATAATGCTTTAGTTACACCTAATTTAGCCAATGTAATTAAAATATCTGAACAATATGGGGCAGAGGCTGGTGTTGGTGGAAATGTAACATGGTATTCAGGTTCATTATCATTACAACCAGGGGTTCAAGAATATGATTTAAATGAATGGGCTGTTTCTCAAAGTATAAATAGTGATATAGAAATAAAACAAGTTTTTTATCAAGGTCCACCTCCATTAACTAGATTTTATGATCCTTATGCTGGTTTAGGTTCAGGATTCGGAGTAGCTAACGCCATTAATTCATTCGGATTTGGTAGTTTTAGCCCAGCATTAAACTTTTTAATGTCACCTGTAAATTATGATATGCAGGTTTTACAACAATTAGAAATAAGTGAGCAGATTAGATTATCTAATTATTCTTTTGAATTAATAAATAATAGATTAAAAATATTTCCTATCCCACAACATATTCATAATTTATGGTTTAGATATATTAAAACAGAGGATAGATTATTAAATTCAATTACATATCCTGGAAGTGGAAGTGGAATAACTAATGTATCTAATGTGCCTTATACAAATCCAACTTATACTCAAATAAATTCAATTGGTAGATCCTGGGTTTTTGAATATACTTTAGCTTTATGTAAAGAAATGTTAGGATATGTTAGAGGTAAATATGATAATGTACCTATTCCTAATAGTGAAGTTAGATTAAATGCTGCTGATTTGATTTCTGCTGCTGCTAATGAAAAAACTGCTTTAATAGAAAGATTAAGGAATTATCTTGATGAAACTTCTAATAAGGCTTTATTAGAAAGAAGAAAAGATGAAAGTGATTTTAGAATTCAAGAATTAAATAAAGTACCTTTAACTATATATATAGGATAACATGGCATTATTTGGCTCTTCAAGAGACATATCAGTATTTAGATATATTAACCGAGAGTTATTGGGAGATATTATTAACCAACAAGTAGCTTATTATAAATTTGTCTTAGAAAAAACTAAAACTAATATTTATGGAGAAGCAGCAGGAAATAAATATTTCCACCCCCCAGTATTATTTAATTGCTTAATCGAAAGAAATGACCAAGCATACCCAGTAGATGGATTTGGGGTTGATTTGATATGGGGTGCTAATTTTGCTTTTTTATTGGATGATTTAAAAACAGCAAACGTGTTTCCTGAAGTTGGAGATATTATCATGTATCAAGAAGGATATTTTGAAGTTGATACTGTAATTAATAATCAATTATTTGTAGGTAAAGATCCTGATTATCCTAATGAAATTAATCCATTAAATCCAGGACTATCTAATTTTGGGTACAATGTTTCAATTGTATGTAAAACTCATTATACACCTGCTGATAGAATTAATATAGATAGAACTAGATTATAATGGCACAACAAGGAAGAAAACCAATTCCCAAAACCCAAAAAGAAATATCAATAAGCCAACATACTGCTTATGATGAATCCATGGGTAATCCTAACTTTGCTATACCCGATAAAAATAACAGAGCTTTACAAACTTCATTTAAAGGAGATACTACTAAACCTTTTAGTATTAATATCCAGGATTTAGATGAAGCAGTGTTTTATTATTTTGAAAATATTATCAAACCCTTTGTCATACAAAATGAACTAAGAATCCCTGTTCCAGTAATTTATGGATCTCCTGAAAAATGGAAATCATATCAAAAGGATGGGTATTATAGAGATTTAAAAGGTAAGGGAATGAGTCCTTTAATAGTATTTAAAAGAACTTCATTAGATAAAAATAAAACGGTTACTAATAAATTAGATGCTAATAATCCATTAAATTATGGAGTAGCAACTAAACAATATTCTCCTAAAAATTTCTATGATAATTTTTCTGTCTTAAATAATACTATCCCAGAAAAAACATATTATGCTATTGTTGTTCCTGATTTTGTAACAGCCACTTATGAGTGTATTATGTTTACATATTATGTAGAACAAATGAATAAACTAATAGAAATGATGCAATATGCATCAGATTCTTATTGGGGTGAACCTGAGCGTTTTAAATTTAAAGTTTCTATAGACTCATTTACAGATACAATAGATGTATCGGAATCTGAAGATAGGATAGTTAAAAGTACTTTTACCTTTAAATTAGCAGGACATTTAATTCCTGATACAATACAAAAAGATTTAAATTCAGTTAAAAAATTTTCAAATAGATCTAAATTATCTTTTACAACTGAGGTTGTTTCAAACATTAAAGATATTAGATCTTAGTATTTATAATAAAAAAATAAAAATATGCCAAATTATATTCCTTCCGGTGGTATTGTTGATGGTCAAATAATTTTTGACGAACACGTATTTAGAATAATTGATGCTTTAAGTGGAAATGGTTATGATATCAATGCTGGTTCAGGTATATTATATGTTAGTAATTCTCAAAATGTTGGTATCAATACAACAACTCCTTCCTCTATTGCAGGATCATCAGTATATAAATTAGTTGTAAACGGAAAACAATTTAATAATAATGAACTAAGAATTTCAGGAAGTGGGGCAGAACTATATGTTAATTTTTTAGCTACTTCATCAACTGCTACTAATTTTGTAACATATGACCCGACTTCTGGTAAATTTTTTACAACTTCAAGTGGAATCCTAAATAAATATTTATTAATAAGTCAAACATCTTCGATGTTGGCTCCATATTTGCTAATTGCTCAAACATCTTCGATGTTAGCTCCATACCTATTGGTTGCACAAACTGGAGCATTTGCAACTACAGCATCTAATATATTTAGAGGTAACCAAATTATTTCAGGTAACTTAACTGTTACAGGTTCAACAAATCTTCCAGGTTTAACACAAGGAGTAGGTGGTGGTTTTATTTTAACTTATGATAGTGCCTCAGGACAATTATTTTATACTCAAAGTACTAGTGCATTAACACCCCCAGATTTAAGTGGATATTTATTAATAAGTCAAACATCTTCGATGTTGGCCCCTTATTTGCTAATATCTCAAACATCTTCTTTTGCTACTACTGGATCTAATATCTTTATTGGAAATCAAACCATTACTGGTAGTTTAACAGTATCAGGTGGTTTAACAACTTTATTTAATACGAGAGCAACTGGTTCATTTACTGGATCATTTACAGGGAATTTAACAGGAACAGCATCTTATGCTAATTCTGCTTCTCAAGCATTAACAGCCTCATATGTTAATTTAACAGGAAATTCAAATATTGAAATAGATTATATTAATGATCAACCTAGTATTAGAATAAATGGTACTATTGGAGTTTTAGATGATGGTGTTTCTAAAGGACAAGCAGCCAGTTTAAATTTTACTGATTTTATTACAGCTAGTGTTGCTGGAGGAGTAGCTACTATTTCGGTTTCTAGTAGTATATTAGGAGGAGTCCAAATTCAAGATGACGGAAGTACCGAAGGTTCAGTATTTACATTAAATTTTGCTGAAAACCTAGATGTTAGCGTTGCTGGAAATATAGCTACTGTTGAAGGAACAATGAAAGTAGCTAAAGATGGAACAGTTAATCCATCTACTACAGTTAAAGTATTAAACTTTTCAGGCTCAGGAGTATCATCAGTATCTGTGGCTTCAAATACAGCTAGTATTTTTATTCCTGCAACTAGTGGAGTTATTATTCAAGATAATACTGTTAATAAAGGTTCAAATACAACAATAAATTTTGTAGGAGCAACAGTTGCTACTTCCTCAGGAACAGCAACAATTACTATTACCGGGGCATCAGGTTTACCTTCAGTACAAAGTACTACTAGTACATTAGTACCTACAGCTTCTTCATTTATATTTTCTGGAAGTGGAGTAATACCAACTCAAGTAAATACAAATACTGCTTCAATTCATATTCCTGGTACCGCAGGCTCTAACGGAAATATTCAATATAATAGCGGTTCTTCACCAGCAGGTGCTACAACATTTAATTTTGTATCTTCATCAAACCAAGTACAATTAACAGGAAGTTTAATAGTTAGTAATTCTGGAGGAACATATATATTATCATCTTCTGGGGTTGTATTTTCTTCATCGTTGTATACAACTAGTTCTGTTTATTTCACAGGACTGGCCACAACATCATCGATCTCGAATATAATAACCTATAATCCAATTACAGGACAATTATATTACACATCTAGCGATGAATATCAGAGAATTAGAGTTAAATCTGGTTCTAATATAACTAGCTCTAGAATGTTAGAATTTACTGGTTCTGGGGTTTCAGTAATATTTTCAGCTGATCCAGTAACAGCCTCTATTAATATACCAAGTTATATTAACCCTGGTCCTACAGGATATTTATCTTTTTACTCAGGAAGTACATCTCAATCATTATTCCCTGTCTCATCAAGTAGTCAAGGAGGAGTATTTTGGGATATAACTAATAAAAGACTAGGTATAAACAAAATAACCCCAGAATATACATTAGAGGTATCAGGTTCATTCGGTGCTACAACAAAATCATTTATCATACCTCATAAAACACAAGAAGGTAAATATTTACAATATGGTGTAACTGAGGGTCCTGAACACAGTGTGTTTGTAAGAGGTAAATCAAATTCTCATATTATTGAATTACCTGAAGAATGGAGTTGGTTAGTAGATCAAGATACAATAACAGTTAATTTAACTAGTGTTGGAGAATCTCAAAATTTACATATATTAGATATCGCTGATAATAAAATTATAATTGGTTCAAATACAACCACTCCTAATTATCATTATCATATATTTGCTGAAAGAAAAGATGTTCCTAAATTAAAAACTATTATATAAATGGCTATAGTTTCATCAGCCTCAGGTAGTGTATTAATTACTTCCGGGGCTTTATTTAGTAATTACTCAGGATCTGTAGCATACGGACCTAAACAAGTTTCCGATGGTTTAGTATTATATGTAGATGCTGCTAATCCTTTAAGTTATCCAGGTTCAGGAAATACATGGTTTGATTTAACTAAAAATGGATATAGTGGTTCTTTATCTGGTTCAGCAGCAGTAGTTCCTTCATGGGATTCTACACATCAAGGTAGAATACATGTAAAGGCTAGTTCTAGTTATGTATCTCCGGGTATTAATTTAAATACTCCTATGAGTAGTTCTTTTATAGATTTTGGAAAAATATTAGATGAGGTATTTGCCGGAGGAACTACCCCTTTCACTATAGGTCCAGATTCTGGGGGTGGTTTTACAGTTACTGGAACTGATTCTAAATTTACTTTAAATCTATGGTTTGAATTAGATTATGGAAGTCAAATAGTACAAAGTGTAGCATCAGATACAAGTCCTGCTATCGAAAGAATTTGGAGAAGTAATTTATCTGGTAATTCTTATAGAGGAAATGTTCCTACTTTAATTTCAAAATTTGGTGACAATAATACTATTGAATCAATAGGTTACCAAACCGCATTAACAGGAAGAAATCAACAATTTCGTTTAATTTTATTTGATGTAAGTCAAACAACCCCAACTGAACCACCACCAACAGGTTATAGATATGCTTTTGCTATTAGTGAAAATCCATTTGGAAGTTCTACTGTAGGAACAAGACGAATTCAATTACTAAATAATAGTTCTTTATATAGAGTTCCCAATAATACTCCAACAAACATATGTATTGTATTCGATAATTCTAAATCTGCCTTATCTGGGGATGTATCATTAACTGATAATAAAATTAAGTTTTATGTAAATGGATATAGAACTCAAGTTGGAGATTTACAAACTATTAGTGGGGCTTTAATAAATTCATATACAGGAAGTAATTCAAGATTAGCATTGGGGGCTGAAGTAGGGGCTTCTCCTCGTGTACTAGAAGGAGCAATTAATGGTCCATTAAATGTTTCTTCACAAGGAACAGCAGCTCAAATAGATGCTAAATATTATTTATTTCAAGTTTATAACAGAGCACTTACCCCACAAGAGGTAGAACAAAATTACTTTGCCCATCGATATAGATTCAGACCTTGGCGAGTTTTATAATATTTATAACAAAATAACAATATGTCATTACAATCAGATACTAACAACGATATATTTATAATTCCTAGCCAATCACTAATGCAATTTAGTGGTAGTGCGGCTAATCCTATAACTTTATTAGTTGAACCTTCAGGTGCTGTAAATTTTGTAGGTACCACAGGCTCAATTTTAAAAATAATGGACAACTTATCTGGTTCATTATTTTCTGTAAATAATATATCCGGTTTATCTATATTAGAGGTATTTTCCAATAATCAAATTAAAATGGGAAATCCAGCAAATTACGCTTTAATAGTATCAGGAAGTAATGTTATTATAACGGGTTCATTAGTTGATAAATCATCAGGAGTTAAATTTTTAGTAGTTGATACTGCAACAGGAGTAGTTTATACTACTGGATCAGGTGGTGGAGGTGGAGGTAGTGGTTCAACATCACCCGGTGGTTCTCCAACACAAATTCAATATAATAGTGCTAGTGCTTTTGGTGGAGTTCCTGTTTTAACATATAATGGAATTACATTAGTAGGAACTGGTTCATTTACTGGATCATTTGTGGGTTCATTAGTAGGAACTTCTTCATGGGCCTCTCAATCAATATCTGCATCTTATGTAAATTTAGTAGCAGGACCTAGAATTCAGCAAATTAATTATAGTGGTTCTGTAATTTCAATTACTGGATCTATTGGTGGTTCAGATACTCAAATTCAATTTAATAGTGGATCTGCATTTTCTGGTTCTGCTGGTTTATCTTACAGATATGTAACTAATGGATTTCAACAAGGAGAGGGAGTTATAGCAACAGGTTCTTTTTCACATGCTCAAGGATCTTTTACTTTAGCCTCAGGTCCACATTCACACGCTGAAGGAAATCAAACCACAGCCTCAAGTCAATATTCACATGCTGAAGGTAATCAAACTAGAGCTACTAATACAGGAGCCCATGCTGAAGGTGATGCTACAATAGCATCAGGTTCATATTCCCATGCTGAAGGTAATCAAACCTCAGCTACTAATACAGGAGCTCATGCTGAAGGTCAATTTACTTTAGCATCTAATATATACGCGCATTCTGAAGGATATCTTACAACAGCATCTGCCCAATATTCACATGCTGAAGGATCTGGTTCAAGAGCAACCGGTCAATACTCACACACTGAAGGAGATGGTACTCAAACTATTGGTACCGGGGCTCATGCTGAAGGCCAATTTACTACAGCATCAGGAGTGAATTCACATACTGAAGGAAGAAATACTAAAACACTTGTAGGAGCAGCAGCATCACACGCCGAAGGTGAATTATCAACAGCCGGGGCTTCATATTCACATGCTGAAGGAATTAATTCTTTTACAGGTGGTCAATATTCTCACGCTGAAGGAAGACTTACTCGTACTGATGGTTTATATTCACATGCTGAAGGAAATCAAGCCTCAGCATCCGGGGATTCTTCACATGCTGAAGGAGTACTTACTAGAGCTTTTGGAGAAGGATCTCATGCTGAAGGATCCAGTTCAGTTGCTTTTGGAACAGCCTCACATGCCGAAGGCTTAGGTACTATTGCTTCAGGAAATTTTCAACATGTACAAGGTCAATTTAATCTAACTAGCTCAGCCCAATCAGCCTTTATTATAGGAAATGGTACTTCAGTTTCTACTAGAAGTAATTTAGTATTTGCTTCTGGTTCTCAATTTCAAATAACTGGTTCAGCAAGAGTAACAGGTTCAGTATTAGTAACAGGCTCATTTAATGTATATAATAATGGAGATACATTTTTTACTCCTACTATTATACATGATAGATTAACTCAAGTTGGTGCTACTAATCCATATATGTCACTTAGTTTAATTGATGGATTAGGAGTTAGTGGTTCAGTATTAGAATTACAAGCCTTATCAAAAGGAACAACAGTTAATAGTTATTTTAATGGTGGTGTAAATATTGCTGCATATCCACAACCAGCAAGTACTACCTCAGGCAGACCAATAAAATTTATTAATTCTATACTAGGAATTGATGGTACTGGTTCTTTTGAATGGCATTATAATACAACAGTAACAATTACTGGATCTACTTTAAGAGCTAAATTAGATGTCCCATCAGGAAATTTCATGACCTCTGGCAGTGTAAATATAGCTAGTGATAGTACATATACTAATAACAATGCTGATCATGATGCTTTATACTTTGGCAATCCAGGAAATGTAGGTAGTTGGAGAATAGCATTATCAGGTTCATCATTAGTTGTTGATAAATGGTTTGGTTCTTCTTATTCTAGAAGTGCTACATTCACATAAAATAAAAAAATAAAAAACTATGGGATTAATAGTCGAAGGAGATCTTTCATTAAATTCATCAAACTCAAGTTCCTCATTATCATTAACCAATCTACCCACAGCCTCTTCATTAACTAATATATTAGTTTATAATTCGGCTTCAGGAGTTATATCATATACCGCATCTGCAGCTGTTGGGGGTGGTGGTGGAGGAACACCAGGTGGTAGCAACACTCAAATTCAATATAATAATGGAGGTGCTTTTGCTGGTACAGCAAGTTTTGCTTTTATTCATCAAAGTCAATCACTACAGCAAGGTAATTCAGTTATAGCATCTGGGGTATTTTCACATGCTGAAGGAAAAGGTACTCAAGCAATAGGAGATTATTCACATGCTGAAGGAGAATCTACTCAAGCAATAGGACTTAATTCACATGCTGAAGGATTAAATACAACAGCCTCAGGCTCACATTCACATGCTGAAGGAGATGGTACTATAGCAAGAGGAATATATTCTCATGCTGAAGGATCAGATACCACAGCAATAGGAGATTATTCTCATGCTGAAGGACGAGGTACTATAGCAACAGGGATTGGTTCTCATGCTGAAGGATTTAATACTCAAGCAAAAGGAACTTATTCCCATGCTGAAGGAAATGCTACAATAGCTTCAGGCTCATACCAAACAGTAGTAGGTTCTTATAATGCCCAAAACAATACAGGCTCTAAATTTGTAGTAGGAATTGGAGATTCATCAGTAAATCGCAAAGATGGATTTACAGTAGATGCAGATGCTAATTTATCAGGCTCTATTATGATTCCAACTAACACCTCAAATCCATCCTCTCCTAAAACAGGTTCAATGTATTTTAATCCATCTACAAATCTTTTATATATTTATAACGGAACCGCTTGGCGTTCATCATCATTTAGTTAAAAAATAAAATTTATGACAACAAAAGTTTTAACACAAGAAGAAATCTCTCAATTAAGTTTTCTAGAACAAGAACGTTCTGAATTGATTTTTAAATTCGGACAATTAGAATTTCAATCTCAACAAATTGAGATAGAAAAAGAAAAATTAAAAAATCAAATGTTAGGTTTACAACAAACCGAAATGAATCTAGCAAAAATATTACAAGACAAGTACGGTGAAGGTACTATTGACCTTTCAAAAGGTGAATTCATATCTTCATTATAGGTTTTTCACAAAGGGTTGCCATATTTATAACAAAACTTAAAAAAATTAAACAAATATGGCTAACGTTTTATTATCGCCTGGTGTTTTATCAATAGAAAACGACCAGTCCTTTATTAGACAACAACCCGTAACTGTAGGAGCTGCAATTATCGGACCTACTGTCAGAGGACCTGTTGAATTACCTACTATTGTAACCTCTTATAGTGATTTCGTAAATAGATTCGGTGATGTGTTATTAAGTGGTAGTAACACTTATTCATATTTTACCTCTATTGCGGCTTATAATTATTTTGTTAACGGAGGTGAATCATTATTAGTAACTAGAGTAGTTAATGGAGGTGGAGTTGCTTATACTTCAGCTACATCTACATTTGCATTAAACAATTTAACTGGTTCAAGATCTAGTTCATTTACTTTAGAAACTATTTCTGAAGGAGTTATAATGAATAGCTCAAGCTCATTATTGTCAGGTGGAGTTTTATCAAGTGGCTCAGTAAATAACATTAGATGGCAAATTATCAACCCAGTAACTTCATCGGGTCAATTTACTCTATTGATTAGACAAGGAAATGATTCTACAAATTCACCTGCGGTATTAGAAACATTTACTAATTTATCATTAGATCCATTTTCACCAAACTTTATTTCTAAAGTGATTGGAGATTATCAATATAATTATAATAATGGACAAATTGTAGTTACAGGTTCTTATCCAAATGCTTCAAGATACGTAAGAGTTAAATCTGTTAATGAATTAACTCCTGAATATTTTGATAGTAATGGACAATTTAAACCTCAATATACTGCTTCTATTCCTCTTGCTCAAACAGGTTCATTTACCGGAGCTATAGGTGATATAGTATCAGGAGCTAAATTTTGGGGGGATATAACCAATGAAAACTCTCAAGGATTAGTAGCTACTGATTATACAAACATGATTACACTTTTGGCTAATCAAGATGATTATAGATTTAACATGCTATTAACCCCAGGATTAATTAATCAATTTCCTTCTCATAGTTCTGTGATTTCTACAATTATAACCAACACTCAAGAAAGAGGTGATAACATTTATATTTTAGATTTAGTTGATTACGCCGATACTGAAACTGGAGTTATTACAGAAGCTTTAAAAAGAGATACCTCATATGCTGCTTCATACTGGCCTTGGTGTCAAATATCAGATCCTGCAACAGGCAAAAATGTTTGGGTTCCTGCTTCAACAATGATTGCTGGTGTGTA
>Ga0181348_1000689_pt1 | contig 14709 bp, 26 predicted proteins | sample Su13VDMM110DN_FD_130092 | JGI IMG/M metagenome (GOLD analysis project Ga0181348, IMG submission 130092) | Freshwater viral communities from Lake Michigan, USA - Su13.VD.MM110.D.N | ecosystem: Environmental > Aquatic > Freshwater > Lake | place: USA: Michigan | collected 2013-07-16
AAGACTACTTTCACCCTTACCGTATTTTAGATATAGGAGCTAACATAGGACAGTTTCATCAGCTAGCCAAAGAAACTTTCCCAGACGCTTATGTATTCTCTATTGAAGCAAGTCCGGAATGTGAACAATACCTAAAGCAAATAACAGATCAATACTACATTGGATTGCTAGCAAAAGATACTTTGGAGTATGATTTCTATAGCAGAAAGGGAGATGTTACATGCACCGGTAACTCAATTTATAGAGAGTTAACACATTTCTACTCTGACGATCAGCTAGAAATTATAAAGCAGAAAGGAATAAAGTTAGATGACCTATTTGAATTAGATTCTGAATTTGACCTTATCAAAATAGATACACAAGGATCTGAATTGGATATTATTACCGGAGGTATTAACTTATGTAAAAAAGCTAAAGGAATTCTTTTAGAGGTTTCTTTAACTCAATACAATGAAGGAGCTCCTCTGCATGAGGAGGTTATTAACTTTATGGAAAACATCGGCTTCAAAGCAACTACAATACTTGACGAATCTCGTAATCACGGAGCACATCAACAAGATATTTTATTTTTAAACAACAATGCTATATAATATTAGATACACGCAGAATAGAGATAGAGAACTCGCACTAAATTACTTAGGAGTTCTACAGCAACAAGCTGAAAGACCTCTAAGAGTGCTTGATGTAGGCGGTTGGCACAATCAATGGGCTCCACAATTTGTAACTGCAGTTATCGACATACACGAAGTACCGGGAGTAAACCTATACACAGGTAATATAAACATGCCTTATATTTGGCAAGAACTAGAAGAAGTTGTTAAAAAAGAAGGGCTGTTTGATTTCTGTATCTGCACACATACGCTAGAGGATGTTGCTAACCCTCGACTACCTTTAGAGTTTATGCCGAAGATAGCTAAGGAAGGATTTATAGCTATCCCTTCTAAGTATGCAGAGATGAGAAGAAGTCATTTAGGATTTCGAGGCAGTATACACCATAGATGGATTTATAATAAAGAAGATCTTTGCGTTGTAGCTTATCCGAAAGTGGGTTTTATAGAATATGAGAATGACGTCTTTGATGAAATAGCAACTAAGTTCGATGACTCTAATGAGGAGTTACAATTCTTCTGGAGAGGTTCTATAGAGGTTAACTTTATGAATGATGATTACCTTGGACCTTCAGACCATGCTGTTATGGGCTACTATACAAACCTACTAGACTTATGAGCAATCTTCTGATAGGAGCTATTAGCGGTAACTACACTGTTGAGAATATAAAAAGGTGGGTACAAACATCTGAATGGGATGATGTTGATAGAGTATTGCTAGTTTATAATCAGCAAGATAATCCTGAACTACTTACATACCTGCAACAAAACAAGGTAGGGGTGATAGTACCAAGCTTTGATTTTTTCGGCCAACCACTAACTACAGTTAATACAGACACAGGAAACATTACTTCAGAGACCTCTTATAGCTTAGTACATAACTTAAGATTCTTTCATATAAGCCAATACTTAGAGCAAGTAGATTACGTGAAAGTTTTTACAACTGACGTTAAGGATGTATATTTTAACAAATCTCCTTTTGGTAAGACCCCGGAAAGCGGGATAGTAGCAACAGGAGAAGTTATAAGGTACTCTGAAGATCAATGGAATACCCGTCATGCAATTACAAACCTTGGACTATTTGGATACTCACTCCTAGAAGAAGAGGTATGTAATGTTGGAGTATTTGGAGGAGGTAGAGAAGATGTTATGAGTATGTGCAGAGATATTTATTTATTATCTTGCGGTAAGCCTCTAGTAGCAGACCAGACTTCCTTTAATTACCTGATTAGGAATAGTTATAAGGATAAAACAACTTTTACCTCTATAGGGGATAACTTTGCAGTACACCTACATGTAGTATCAACTGGACAAGTTGAGCTGGATCTTACGAAATTAAAGGACTATATTATAGTACATCAGTATGATAGATTGTAGTTTTTTAATTTCATATAGAGATAGAGAGGAGCACTTAAGTAAGCTGCTTCCACGGCTACAAGCATTGTTAGCAGGATCAAGCTATGAAATTATTATTGTTGAGCAAGACAATGATGAGAAGTTTCAAAAGAACTCACTTTATAATTTAGCAGCTCAAAGAGCAAATGGAACCTATTTAATCTTCCACGATGTGGATTACTACCCTTCAGATAATGTAAAGTACCTACCTGAAACAAACACTCCATACTATCCAGTAGGCAAAGTAATCTTTTTAGATGCTGAGGATAATGCTAAACCAGTAGATCAAATCCCAGGCGGTTACAGAAACTTTAACAGCACGGTAGGAGATCATTCCGGCGGTGTGTTTACATTAAGCAAAGATACTTTCTTAAAAGCGGGAGGATTAAATCCATATTATAAAGGTTGGGGTAAAGAAGATGATGATACTAGAGATAGGTTAAGACTGCTAGGGTATGTTTGGGAAAGAGATGAGAATGGTACTTTCTATGCATTAGATCATTCTGATAATAAACCAGCTGATACCGATCCAGATTTTATTAACAACCATATTCTATTAGCAAACCTGCACAAAACTTTACACCTTGGACTAAACGACGTTAGTGCAGATGTTGAAGAGTACGAAGCAGGAGAAAATACAAGGTGGTTAAAAGTAAAAAATTTTAAATATAAAACACTATGACAAAGCTACTAATTAAGGGGTTAGGTTTTATCGGAGATCACTTACATCAGAGTTCAATTGCTAAGAAGCTGAAAGAAGAGAACCCTGGCTGCGAAGTTGATTTTCTAGCAACTATTAAACAACCTTTTGAACTACTTTGTTTGAATCCGTATATAGATAATGTCTATTTAGAAATGCCAAACAAAAAGTACGACAAAGTATTTGAACTAGCACCAATAACAAGGGAGCAGTTTACTCCCTGTGAAGAGTTTCAAATGCAATGCGGTATTAAAAACCCATCACCGGATTATAAAATATACTCCAACCCTAATCTAGATGAGTACGTACGATATATGTTAAGCCCTTATAAGGATAAGACAGTAATAGCATGGCTATCTAATTGGGAAGAGCGATCTTTTCTATTTACTGAAGAGGAATACATTAGGGGAATTGATGTTCCTAATTTAGGTTATGGTGGAAAGAGAAGAGACATTAGGTATATACTATCTGAATTAGAGAAGAGAGAAGATATCCTATTAATAGAAGTAGGTAAACCCCCCGGCAACGATCAGCGAAACTTTGATTTAGGTACCGTTACAGAGTATAGCTTAACAGCTTCAATTATAAAAAATTGTGATTACTTTATAGGAGGCGAAGGCGGCCTAGCAAACCTAGCAGCCGGAATAGGTACAAAAACAATTATAACCGGAGATTTTATCTTACAGTTATACGGCTGGAATGGAACGGTTCAGAGAAGAAAAGAACCTAGAACTGAACCAAGATACTACTTTAAAGGGAACGACCACGTTACACTAGACCCTTATTATACAGATGCTCAAGTAGTAGAGCAAATTTTAAACACAATTGATAAAAATAAAAACTTATGATAAATTACGAACAAGAACTAGAAAACCAATACCAAAGTCTTTTAGGTAGAGGAAACGATTTAACTCCTTACGGACAGGTACTTAGCGATTTAACTGCCCAATGTTCATCCGTTGTTGAAATGGGTATTGGTCCTTTGCAGTATGGATTAAATTCTACCTGGGCATTATTACATGGATTGCATATATCAACTCTACCGGGTGCTAAAAAGTATACATCCATAGACATGGAAGATAATCCTGTTAACTCTAACATCTACCACGCTAAAGAAGTTGGTTCAAATCTAGGTATTGAATTTAGTTTTATTTTGGCGGATTCTGGTACTGTTGATATTGAAGAGTATGATTTACTATTCATAGATACTGAACATACATACCAGCATTTAATGAAAGAATTAAATAGGCATAGCGGTAAGATTAAAAAATACATTGCAATCCATGATACTAGCGGTACTTATGAAGCCTGGGAAGATTGGCCTTCTGATCACGAAAGGAGAGGTGCTTTAAAAGACTCTCCTGAAAAGTATGGAATGTGGAGAGGTGTTGTAGACTTCCTGGAAGAGAATCAAGATTGGACTCTTCATAAAAGACATGAAGAAAATTACGGTATGACTGTACTTAGAAGAGTGTGAAGATAATCTACAGAATATCCGACTCAGGTTACAGCAAAGTAAAACCGGCTTACATAAACAATGAAGCTTGTTTGAAGAATGCTATCCAGACCTTCCCTTGGTTTGATCATGACTGGACTATCCTGGCAGATAATATCTCAGAAGAGACTAATGATATGATTCAAAAGCATAGCCCTAGAAACTTTATTGAGTATATTTCTGTCGGTCATGGAGCAGGTACCTTTAACCTGGCTTTAGATGAAGCGCTGCAATTACCGGATGAAGAAGTTGTTTACTTCCTAGAGAATGATTACTTACATAAACCAAACTCAGATAAAATTATTAAAGAAGGTTTGCAATTAGGAGCTTCGTTCATATCTTTATATGATCATCCTGATAAGTATCTACCGCCATCCCGAGGAGGGAATCCCTACTGTGAAGGAGGAGCAGAAGATACTCGAGTATACTTAACGGAATCAACTCATTGGAAGATAACAAACTCAACTACTATGACCTTTGCAGCTACAGTCTCAACATTAAAGAGAACAGAAGAAACTCTCCGTAAGTATACTCAAGGAAGCTATCCTGAGGACTTTAAAATGTTCTTAGATTTGAGAGAGCAGGGAGAGTTATTAATAAGCTCTATTCCCGGGTATGCAACTCATGGAGAGACAGCTTGGCTATCACCTCTAACAGATTGGAGCTTAGTATGATCTCAGTAATCATTCCTACATACAAAGAGCCTGAAACGCTTGACTTATGTTTAAGATCAGCCATTAACGGACAGAGGTTAAACAATCAAATTATAGTAGTGGTAGATGGGTTCTATGAGGTTAATAAGGAGGTTCTTGATAGGTATAAAGACTCTGTTGAGATTCTAGTTTTAGAAGAGAATGCCGGGCTTTGCCGGGCAACTAACTTAGGAGTTTTTAATGCTAAGTTTGATAAGATTCTTATTGTAAATGATGATAACGTATTTCCAGATGTATGGGATCAAGTGCTACTGGAGGAATATAAACCCGGATATGTACTAGCTCCTAATCAAATCGAGCCTTCTCCTTCTATCTTCAGACAATTCCATATTAAGGATCTAGGAAAAGATCCTAAAACGTTTAACCTACAAACTTACTGGGATTACGAAAATTCGTTGGAGCAAGATAAGGTAGAAGAATCAGGATCAACTTTACCAATCTTTATGAACAAATATGATTATATAAGATTAGGCGGGTGGGATGAAAATTATGAAGCAGGTATGGTTGCTGATTGGGATTTCTTTTTAAAATGTGCTATATCAGATCTAAAAATGGTTAGAACATATAATTGTCACTTTTACCATTTTGCTTCCATTTCAACTAACGGCGAAAAAAGACTGCAGGCAGAACAAAAAGGACACGAGTATGCAAAATACAAATGGAGTAGCTATATTTATTCTCATCCAGAAACTAATTTAAAATTTATACTATGAAGAAAATAGATGAGCCAATCTACCTCGAAGTTTATTTTGAGGACGAAGAAGATATTGAACAAAGCTTTGCCGAAACTCTCAAGACTCCTGAGTTCAAAGAAGTTATTAAGTTGAGAGTATTAGAAAGAATCACCGATGCAATCAATGATGGAAGAGACGAACTAGTCTTATTTAGAATGGTCTATTACGGATTAGACCTTTCAGTAGAAAGGAAGCAGTTTAAAAAATTATTAAATACCATTCTAACTATTTATCAGCAGGAAGAGGATTACTTGAAATGTGTTGAAATTAAAAACTTAATAGATAAAATATGAAATTTGGATTCTATAGAAAAAATGACCCTAATAAGGAAATAATAATGGTGCAAGCAGCTGAAACTATGCAGCAGGCAGTTAGTTTTTTTGCAGCAATGAAAGGTTTACCGGTCGAACAATTTTTAGAGATATTTTCAGTCACAAGTATAAAATCACGTCTTAGATAATCTTATGGAAGGTTTTGAAAATATAAAAAAGGGTCTTGAAAAAGCTTTTGGGGTTAAGTTTAAAGTTATCGATATAACTGAGGATGGAATCTTAGAAGAGGAAAAAAAACTCTTCACCAAGATGATTAATCATTTAGAGAAGTTAGGTACTAACGAACATAAAATATTTACTCAAACAGGAATTGATACTTCGACCATCGTTGCTCCTTACTGGACTATGATGGAAGAGATGTTAAGCTTTGCCTTCAATGAAGAGGTTGCAGATATTATTTGGTGGTATGTTTATGAGAGAAAGAATGCAGCTGGAGAGATAATGGCTTGGGAGGATGAAGATGGAACAGAATACTTTTTTAAAACTCCTGGAGATCTTTATGAACTAGTTGTTTTTAAGTTCGATTTATAGAACTTGCTATTCCTTAAAGAAATTCATATATTATAACAAAATAAAATAGTAAGTTATGACAGTACAGTGTATTAAATGTAAAGAAGCGATCCCAGAAGGTCGATTGAAAGCACTTCCAAGTGCTACCACATGCGTTAGTTGTTCATCTTCTAAAATGAAAAGATCTATTACAGTAACAAAAGGAGAGGGTGAAGATACTTTCAACGACTTAGTTATTATGGAAGCAGATCAGTATGACCAAGTCTTTGGAAAGAAAAATCAATTAACGTCAAACTTTCGGGATGATGAATTGATAGATAATGACCAAGATTAAGTTTTTATCTAAGGATATGATCTTATCGGCAATAAGCCGAACTAGATCTAATCGAGCAGCTGCCCGGTATCTTTCAGTATCTTTTGTGCATTATAAAAAATATGCTAAACAATACAAGGATGAAGCATTAGGAATATCTCTATGGGAAAAGCATAAAAACCAGTCCGGTACAGGTATTCCAAAGTTCTTAACAGGTAAATCAGATGAACCATCTTTATTAGATATCGTAGAGGGTAATGCATCACCGCATTCCTTTACACCGGCAAAGATAAAAGATCGAATGATCACTGAAGGTTATCTACTAGAGGAATGTTATAATTGCCATTTTAGTGAGAGGAGAGTCCTTGATTACAAAATGCCTTTACTTATGCATTTCAAGGACGGTAATAAAAAGAACTACCGAGCAGAAAACTTAGATTTACTTTGCTATAATTGCTTTTTCCTAACAGTAGGAGACGTATTTGAAAATAAACAAATACAGGGACTTGAAGATCACATAACTATTTATAAGCAGGAAGAACCTAGCTGGGAACTTGACGAATACCAACTTCAGAGATTAAAGGAGTTGGGATTAGCAGATGAAGAACCGAAGCAGGATGATTTCATCAGCCGCTTATGAAGAAGACAAAGCACGAGAAGATCCTAGAGAACAAGGAAAAAGAGAAGAGAAAGCATTTAGAGAGAATTGCAACCGAAATGCTTAAAGCAGACGAAAAAGCAACTCAGATGAAAAATTACACCTTAAAAATAAATCCCCTTGATTTATTCTGAAATGAGAACATATAAGGTTAAGTCTGAAGCAGATTTTATGGAAAGAGTTAAGCAAGGAGATGCCAAGCTTGCCTCTATCATATGTAATGCAATTATAGCTAATCTAGATTCTATTAAAAAGCATGTGCATATCGTCTCAGTAGAAATGGAAGATGAAGAAGAATTTTATGATTTAACTTGCAATCCTGAAGAATTTATCGTTACTTTAGAGAAGAATTTGAAAGTCCTGGTAGATAATGAACTATACGAACAATGCCGGGAAGTAGTTGAAGCAATAAAATATCTAAAACAAAAAGAAATAAGTTATGAAAAATCTAATTAGTACTGAACAAAAAGACAAGTTGAAAGTTATCTTCAACCGATTTATGAACGTTGCAATTGTTACTGCAACCTTAATTGGAGGCTTCGGCCTTGGATACTACTTCAATGAATTGAAGATGAAACCTAAAGCAGTCAATGAGACTATCCTAAACAAAGAAGTTCGAATTGCAATCGATTCAGAAGACAAATTGATTATGATGGACCGCAAGACTGGTAGCTATACTATTTATAGTGACTCAATCGGACGAATCATCTTTAAGATGTATGCTTCTAAGATTGCTAGTCCGGTATCAACTAAATAAACTAAAGGATGTTTGCTAAACTAAGAAACTGGTATTTAATTATTCTCTTGGGAGTTATTGGGTTAATGTATATTAACTTCAATCAACGCCTGGACTACTTTGAAGAACGTTTAGATTTAGCTAACGGAACTATCTCACTCCAGATGTATGAGTCGATTGAGCACTGGAGTGATAGTTTAAAGATACCGAAGCATATTGCATACAACGTTGCTTACTTAGAGACTCGATACCAAGGTCCTTTTGATTTCGATTATAACCCATATCAAACATCATTCGCAGGTGCTGTTGGTCCGATGCAGATCATTACTCGATGGGCTAGGCCTTACGTTAGGAAGCGATTAAGTGAGAAAGAATTAAAGACTAATATTGATTTGAATGTTAAGATCAGTATGCAGATGCTCCGTAAATGGTATTCAATGCATGGTGATTGGATGTTAGCATGCGGTGCTTATAACTCCGGCCGACCTATCAGAAACGGCTACGCTCAGTACGCAGCATCAAATAAGGACTATAAAAATAAATGGATTAAAATATGAGCAAAACATCAAACCACCAAAAGCTACACGTTTTGAAAACATGGTTAGACTCCTTTAAGACAAGGAAACCAAAGCCTGTGATGAAAAAGACCTACGTAGCTTATGAAGAAGATTAAAGAAGAGCACAGTGAATCATTAGACATACCTTTGAGCTTTTCAGAGGTATTCTATTCTATGGAAGATGAGTTCTTGATTGAAATGGCTCTCATTTACCCTCAACAGCTGCGTGACTTATGTGTATTCCTTTGCTTAGATTACCAGATGGCAGAGGAAGAAATACAGTTTAAATCAGTTCGTTATAAAAACTAAAGTTATGACATTAAAGGAAAAATATAAACTAGGTAGAAAATTTGCAAAAGAAGGTAACATTGTACAAGCAGATAGAATGTTTGATTTATGTATTGTTCACCTATCGAAAGAAACCATAAACGGACTCCAGGAGATTGAAGGAATAAGAATAGATCTTTGGAAGACTAGAGTTTGGACTGCAGTAGAAAAAGCTGGCTTACTCCCAGATTAATTCGTATCTTTAGGCATGGGAGAAAAAAGAGGCAATACTGGTAAGTTAGTATTTGATTTTAATACTGCTTGGGCGCATGAAATTCAAATGAATAACGGTAAATGGTACCGAGCATTAGATGTTGATTTTAGATCGTTTAATGGTCCGAGAAGAATCTCTGGCCCGAAAGGAATATCGCTAGGAGAGCATTTAGGTAGTGAGACTTTTGAGTATGACGGTCCTGTATACTTCTATAAGACTAATGTTCGATGTAATCCTGCTGAGCATGAGGTAGGTAAGATTATTTATATAGAAGGTGAGGCTAAAATAAAAGCAGAAAGAACCTCCGTTGCTGGATTATAAGTTGCATATTAAAACAAAAGTTAATATATTATATTTATGGATTTAAAAGAATTTTCAGACGGTCTTGAATTAGCAAGCATGGGCTTTGCTAACGGCAAGGCACCCGGTTATCCGTTCACCGAAAAAGAGAAATGGAAGATGGTTGATGAGGCAGCATCTGCTTACGGAAAGTTTCTAGATGCGCTAGGCTGTGATTGGGAGAATGATCCTAACTCTTCTGATACTCCCCGGAGGGTAGCTAAGGCTTATGTATTTGATTTGTGGAAAGGACGATATGACTTAATGGATAACGTTACTGCATTTCCTTCAGACGGATACGACGGAATGGTATTTGAAGGCAATATTCCAATTACCTCTATGTGCTCACACCATCACCAAACAATCCAAGGCCGGGTTCATATAGGTTACATTCCTTCACCGACAGGTATGGTCGTTGGTTTATCAAAGTTAAATAGGATTGTTGAGTACTTCGGAAGAAGAGGAACAATCCAAGAACAGTATACAGTTGCAGTCCATAACGCAGTAAATAAGATTTGTGAAGGTAATGAGGGAGTAGCTGTAATGGTTGAAGCAACTCACAATTGCGTATCTTGTAGAGGGGTAAAGCATGCAGGAGCTTCTATGAAGACTTCAAAGTTATCAGGATGCTTTATGATGGAAGATTCAGCGAGAGCAGAGTTTTACGAATTCGTTAAAGGATATAGCTGCAAGTAATGATTAAGATAGCACACGAATCGCCCACAGGTCTTTTTGGCTACGTTCAATCAAAGACTGATTATGATTATTGCCTGGTTCACCTATTAGGAGAGGATGTAGAGTACTGCAAGCAATTTATACAAGCCTGTAAAGAACGAGAAGTTATTTTAGATAACTCAATCTTTGAACTAGGAGAAGCTTTCGATATGAGGAAGTTCTTTGAATGGAATAACAAGCTTAAACCTACCTGGTATATTATTCCAGATGCTTTAGAGGATGCAAAGACGACAATCTTTAATGCTTACGTATGGAATCAGTTTCATAGACCAACCGCTAAGGGTAAAAGTATTGCAGTAGTTCAAGGAAAGACTTATGAGGAGATCGTGGAATGCTATCAGACTTTAGATGAGAAGCTAGATGTGGATATGATTGCAATCTCTTTTGATTATTCTTTCTATGAAGAAATTGTTCCTAATCCGAACAAGCTTGTAAGCTGGATGCTAGGAAGAGTTGCTTTGCTAGGAAGATTAGAGAGGGACGGTGTTATTAATAAGCAAAAGCCTCACCACTTACTCGGTTGTGCACTACCTCAAGAAGGTCAGTTCTACAAAGGGTATGATTGGATCTACTCAATGGATACTTCTAACCCAGTAGTACATGCTATTAAGAATATTGAGTACCCTCTTAGCGGACTTAGGACTAAAGAATCTCAAAAGCTATTTGAATTAATTAATTGGTCTGCTGACAGAGTTAACCAAAAACTTTTGGAATGTAATATTGATAAATTTAGAATTTGGTGGAATGGGTAAGTGGATTGCATTCTTCTCTCAGACCGGCAACGAGATTGCTGAAGTAAGTAATCATTTAGGTCGATGGCCTGATGTTATTATTACGAATCAGAGACCGGCCCGGGTAAGGAAGATAAACCAAGAGGTGCTCTCTAAAAATATTATAACATTACCGAACCAACCAACCGTAGAAGACTACCGTAGCGTCTTAGCAGAAGCAGTCGGTATTGATACATACGTGATCACCTTACATGGATGGTTAAGAGTAATACCTACAGAAGTGATTGAAGAGTATTCAACTATCTACAATGGACATCCTGGTTTGATCACTAAATACCCTGAACTGAAAGGAAAAGATCCTCAGATGAAAGCCTGGAATCTAGATTTAAATACTTCTGGCTGTGTTATTCACCAAGTAACAGCAGGAGTGGATGATGGCCCGGTAGTTAGATCTCAGCAGATAAGCATCAGGAACCTTACAATGGATGAAATGTTTCAGAAGCTACATAACATCTCAGTCGATATGTGGGTAAACTTTCTTAAAAGACATTGGCTTTAATCAAATTAACTTCGTATATTAATACTAATGAGAATATCATTCACAGGAGCTCAATCAACAGGTAAGACTACTCTACTAGAAGCAATCAAGCAGAACGAAGAGTTCAGATACAAATACGAATTCATCGACGAGATTACTCGCCGGATGGTTAAGAAGGGTTTGAAGATAAACGAAGCAGGAGGTAATACTACCCAGCTTCTAATTATGAATGAGCATATTAAGAATACTCTGTATACTGATGCTATTATGGATAGATGTGTTATCGACGGAGTAGTTTATACTCATTGGTTATACCAGCAAGGTAGTGTTGAGAAGTGGGTATGGGAATACTCTATGAACGTATTCAATCATTATAAGGATCGTTACGATTATATCTTCTACCTAAAGCCTGAATTCGATATCGTAGACGATGGAACCAGAAGCACTAATACTCAATTCAGAGACGATATAGTAGAATTGTTCGATAGATACATTAAGCATATAAAAATTCCTATTGTATACCTAACAGGAACAGTAGAAGAAAGATTAGAAAAATTTTATACAACAATAAAGAATCATGGATAATAATCAAAATACAGTAATTGAAATTGCCGGCAAACACCTTGGTAAGGTAGGCGGTGAGGGTTACAAGTCAACGTATGCTCCTGAGCTTCTCGTTGCTGTACCTCGCTACTACAACCGAGAGAGTTACAGCATTAAAGAAGGTGACCTACCCTTTGTAGGCGGTGATGTTTGGAATGCTTATGAAGTATCAGCAATCACAGAGAATGGACGTCCGGTAAACGGAATGATGAAGATCTACTGTCCGGCAGATAGTCCTGCTCACGTAGAGTCTAAGTCAATCAAGCTTTACTTGAACTCCTTTAACATGACCCGTTTGGGTTCTACAGCACACGAATGTGTTAACTTAGTTGAGCAGATGGTCGCTAAAGATCTATCTAAACTATTACAGACAGAAGTTGAAGTTAAGTTCTTTACGAACGAGTTTACTCCTGAGGTAGAGTTTGGAACAGATTTCATACACCTTGACCAAGCAGTTAATTTAGACGAAGAAACTTTCGATACATTCCATTCAGATGCTAGTCAGTTGCAATCAATAGAAGTAGCTCCTAATGAGGCAACAGTTACTACTAAGATAACTTCAAACCTTTTGAGAAGTAACTGTAGGGTAACCAACCAACCAGACTGGGGTGATGTTTATATCGAGATTGAGACTACCGGAACAAATGCTCCTGATTTCAAATCGTTAGCAAAGTACATCGTATCTCATAGAGAAGTGTCTCATTTCCACGAAGAGATTTGTGAGATGATATTTATGCATTTAACAGAAGCTTATCAACCTTCTCGTTTGATGGTAGCTTGTTTGTATACCCGTAGAGGAGGATTGGATATTAATCCTATCAGAGCAACTCATACAGATATGATCCCAACAATGTTCACAGATGTAAATTACAGAAACAAAAAAACACTTAGACAATAATATGACAAACGTACTCGTACTCGGTATCGTAGGCGCATTTATCATTTTGGTAATTGCTGCTTACCTTCAGTCAAGAAAAACTCGTCAAGAGTTAATCGCTGAAATGGAAGAAGAAATTCTTCGTCAAAAAGCTCCCGTAGCAAAACCTGCTCCGGTTGTAGCTAAAGTTAAACCTGCAGTAGTAGCTGTAAAAGAGATTCCTGCAGTAGTAGAAGCATTAGCAGCTAAAGCAATAGTACAGGAAACGGCTGCAGTCAAAGCAGCAGTACAGGAAATGATTACAACTCAAGAAGCACCTGCTGTAAAGCCAAAAGCAAAGCGTAAGCGTCCAGCTAAGAAAAAACCAGCGCAAGATTAATAAAATAGAACACGCGAATTCTCAAGAACTTCCCCACACCGGGAGAGAATATGAGTAAGAATAAGGGGCCTACGGGCCCTATTCTTTTAGTTGTTTAGTTGAAATATAATTCGTATATTAAGTAGATGGAACAGATAGACGTAGTTAAGTTAGCTCAAGATCTTAAAGCAGGATCAGAGAGTGCTAAAGCACTTTTATATACTAACTACAAAGCATACTTTTCAAAACTAGCATACAGGTATGTCAATAATGTAGATGATACAGATGATGTAGTCTGTGATAGCTTTGTAAGAATCTTTAGGTATATTGGACAACTAAAGGATGATAATTACTTAGTAGCATGGTGTGGTAGAGTGGTAATAACCACAGCACTTAATCATATAAAGAAGAGAAAGTATGAGCAATACCAGAAGGATGTAACCGTAGTAGATCCAGGAAGATGTAATGATACTCATTCACCTATAGACTTACAGGCGGTTATGAGGTGTATAGATAATCTAGCACCGGGGTATAAAAAAGTGGTTGAACTATTTTGTATTGAAGGACTATCAGGACCGGAGATAGCAAAGGAATTAAATGTAGGACACGTAACTGTTCGATCACAACTATACAAAGCAAGGAAGGTATTAAAGAAAGCTATGAGATATGAATACTGATCTTAATAAGGAGTAGAGTAATTCAGGATATAACCAATATAAAGAAAACCGTATAGAAAACTGTAGCGGAGTCAACCGTAGAGTATTATGTTATAGGTAACCGTAGGAACTAGACAACCGTAGCAAGTAAACCGTATAGGGAACTGTAAAGAAAACCGTAAGGAGTCAACCGTAGTGTTAGACAACCGTAGCTTATTAAACCGTAGAGTATACTATAGGTAAGTATAGACGTATGGTAAGACTATAAGACAAAGAGAAAACATAATATAAAGGGTATGGGTGATATGGGAAGTGTGTAATGAAAAGTAATGTGTGTTAACTAGTAGTGGGTATAACATGGTACTATATAAAAGAATGGTAATGGTGTGTAGAAAATAGATAAGGGAAGAGTGGAGAGTATTTAGGAGAGTTTACCGACATGTGTACCGTTCTGGTCGATTTCGCAAGACTCGCCGGTCGATCGACTCGAGGTACCGCCCCGGGCATGGGGGAAAACCTGCAGGAACAGTGGGGGGGGTAAGGGGAGACCCGCCGCAGGCGGGACATGGGGTGAGGTCTG
>Ga0181348_1000690_pt1 | contig 14699 bp, 21 predicted proteins | sample Su13VDMM110DN_FD_130092 | JGI IMG/M metagenome (GOLD analysis project Ga0181348, IMG submission 130092) | Freshwater viral communities from Lake Michigan, USA - Su13.VD.MM110.D.N | ecosystem: Environmental > Aquatic > Freshwater > Lake | place: USA: Michigan | collected 2013-07-16
AGGAATAAGGAAGAAGACCCACACGATCGGCTAAAAATAGTTGAAACGGCTGGTTTGGGCCAGTTACCGCTAGTTAAGGCTAGTTCTGCGCTGATCGGCGCTGGTTCTTGTGCGCCACGATTGGAAACCAGCATCGAATCGTTTGCTGGTTCTTATGGTGCGGAAGTTGCAAATTGGTCTGCCGAATATTTGGGTATTCCATTTATGGATTGGCAGAATCACATTGCACACAATTTGTTAATTCACGATGACGCTGGTGAGTTATTGCATCGCCAAGGGTGCTTGTCGGTGGCTCGCCAAAATGGAAAATCAACCCTTGCATCAGCCATTCTTGGGTGGTGGGCAACAGATTTTGCTAAGCAGCGCGGTAAACCGCAAACAATAATTTCTTGCGCGCACAGGCTTGATCTTGCATATGAAATGTTTTTAAAACTTGCGCCAATTTTTGAATCAAAATTTTCGGGGATTGTGTCTTGGTCAATTGGCAGAAATCAAGTTGAACTTCCTGACGGTACGCGCTGGATCATTCGAGCCGCGACACCAACTGTTGGCCATGGAATGGCGGCCGTTGATCTTGTGTATGTGGATGAGTTGTGGGCTGTATCAAGTGACGCGGTTTCACTTGGTTTGATGCCAACCCAACGGACAGCAAAATCGCCGATGATGTTTATGACATCAACCGCAGGTGATGAATCCAGTATTGAATTTCTTAAATGGCGTGAACAGGGATTAAGAATTATTGACAGCAAAAAACGTGGCAAATTGTACTTTGCGGAATACTCGCCAAAAAATACTGTTGACCCAATGAGCGTTGAAGCGTGGCACGCGGCGAATCCTGCGATTGCTGGTGGCACTATTTCGTTGGATGTTCTTGAAGCCGAATCCGAGCAACCGAACCGCGCGGCCTTCATTCGAAGTTCGGTTAATCTTTGGCTGGCTAGTTCGCAGGGCTGGATTTCACCAGGGGTTTGGGATGCACTTATCACTACTGATCCGATGCCAAATGGTGGTGTGTTGGCTGTGGAAGTCAGCCAGGATGAATCAAGATATATCGGGCTACGTGGTGCGATGAATCCGCAAGGTAAATGCCAGGTCACTGTGGCGTTTGTGAAGGACACTTTGCAGGATTGCATTACAGCGATTGAAAACGAAATTAAAGATCAAACGACACGGCTACTTGTGACACCAACACTTGAATTGTCAATGCCAGCAAAGTTGATTAGTCGAATGCAGATTGTTGGCAACCGTGAACTGATTCGCTGGACAGGGCTAGCGCGCAATGCAATTATTGAAGGCAAAGTTGCTCATGATGGTTCAACATTGTTGGCACAGCATGTTCAGCGCGCTGTTGCAGTCAAAGTTCAGGGCGCTGTTACCTTGTCATCAATCCGATCACCAGGGCCGATTGAGTTAGCGCGCGCGCTGTGTTGGGTTGTGGCAATGGCTTCGAAACCTGTTACGACAAGAAAACCGATGGTGTTTGTTTCAAACCGCTAATCTGACATCGGGCAGGCGTTTGTGTTTCTCTTTCTCGGTCTTACGGAAGCGCCTGCCTTAATACACCATTGACTGTTGGCGTGATGGCATACTTTGAGCATGGGTATATTTGCCACGCCAAAAAATAAAGCAATTGCAGCCGCGACAGGTGGCAGCGCCACATCAGCAATGATTGGTGATTATTGGACATATTCGCAAGGTGAACTTTATTTGCGCGCAATGTCAGTGCCTGCATACGCTCGCGCTGTCGGTCTGATTAGCAGTGTTATTGGTTCAATGAAATTGCAAATGTATAACGAAGTTTTTGATGATCAAACAGGTTCAATGACCGAAAAATATATTGCGCCAAGATCATGGCTGCGAAGAATCAACCCTGCCACGACAAACAATTTCATGTTGTCCTGGACGGTTCAAGATTTGGTGACGTTTGGAAGATCGTTTTGGTTTATAAGTTCGCGCACAAACGATGGCTATCCAGCGTCATTCTCTCGATTACCAGCCGCAATGATTACAAGCACAGATCAAACACAAAACATTTGGTTTAGTAAAGCATCGAATTTATATTTTAACGGCGTACAAATACCAGTTGATGATGTTGTTCAATTCTTGTCGGGCAGTTTAGGTGTCGTTTACGCATCACAACGAACAATTGCAACCGCGATCAAACTTGATGAAGCAGTATTCAGAAACGCTTCATCAGCAATTCCGTCAGGCATTTTGCAGGTACAGCCAAACTCGGAATCCATGTCGGCAAGCGATTTGCAAGAACTGGCGGCCACTTTTAATGAAGCGCGCATGACACAAACCATCGCGGCGCTCTCACCTGAAGTTCACTACCAAGAATTGATGACATCGCCTGACAAAATGATGTTGGTTCAAAGTAGCGAATTTATGCAAATGCAGGTGTCCCGAATTGTGGGTGTGCCTGCATATTTGTTAAATCTTTCAGTGGGTTCATACGCCTACACGAACAGCGCTGAGGCCAGGCAGGACGTCTGGACCTTCGCGGCCAAAAATGTGGCCGAATGCATCAGCCAAACATTGAGCATGAATCAAGTGTTGCCAAACGGAACTTATGTGAAATTTGATATCTCGGATTTTGTTGATGGCGACATTATGCCTGAAAGATCAGACATGCCACGAAATGAACGAAGCGACAATGTAGGATCAGACTTATGATCAGATTTAGCCCCTTACACTTGATCACGGTTGATGCGGCTGCGGCCGATGGAATGCCGCGCCGATCAATCAGTGGTGTTGCTGTTGAATGGAATCAAGTCGCGGTTGTTTCATCAGGTGAAAAAGTTAAGTTTCTTCCAGGTTCGTTGCCTGTTGACGGTCGAAACCCAAAACTGTATATGCAACATGATCCAAACCAAATCATTGGCCAAGTCACAGAGCGTGTTGATACAGGTGAAGCGCTTATGTTTACTGCCAAAGTATCTGCAACAGAACTTGGCAATACCGCGCTAACACTAATGAGCGATGGCACATTGTCGGAAGTCTCAGTTGGTGTCAATGTAGAAAAATTCAGTTTTGATAAGGCTGGCGTAATGGTTATTGAATCAGCAAGTTTTAACGAATTATCGGTAGTCAGTCAACCAGCATTCGCCACCAGCGTGATCACGGATGTCGCAGCGAGCATCCCACAAACAGAACCTAAAATCAGTAATAATGATCAACAAGTCACAGAAAAGGAATCACCAATGACAACAGAAATCACACCAGTAGTTGAAGCACAGGCAGCAGTAGAAAAACTGTGGGCACAACCAAAACGAGAATTTAAAATGCCAACACCGGCGGAATACATTTCTGCATTCTGTGTTGGTGGCGACAAATTTCAAGCAATGCGCGAAGGCATTCGAGCTGCAGCACCTGACGTTATTACAACAGACATTCCAGGTATTTTGCCATTGCCAATCGTGCAACCGACATACAACAATTTTCAAGGTCGCAGGCCTGTAGTTGATGCAATCGGCGCGCGTGCAATGCCACAAGGCGGCAAAGTATTTATCAGACCAAAAGTAACAACCCACACCAGCATTGCTGTTCAATCAGGCGAAAACGCTTCTTTGCAGGATGGAACTTATGTGGTGTCTGATGAGCAGGTCACAAAACAAACTTTCGGTGGGTTCGTGACATTGTCCGAACAATCAATTGACTTCAGTACACCTGAAGTGATCGGACTGTTATTGGATGACATGGCGCGGCTATATGCAAACGCCACTGACAACAACGCAGCAGACAGCCTTGCATCAGGTTCAACAGTTACACAAAACTTTACCGCAGCAAACGCAGGCGATCCAGCAACTTGGGCCGCATGGGTAGCAGGTGCAGCAACAACAATTCTGACTGGTTCAAATGGCAACTTACCAACTCACATGTTCGTTGCACCAGGAATTTGGCAAGATTTACTTGCATTAAGTGATTCATCAGATCGGCCGTTGTTCCCACAAATCGGGCCAATGAACGCATTTGGTAATCTTGCACCAGGTCAAGTAAACGGAAACGCATTCGGATTGCAAGTTGTGGTTGATCGAAACTTCCCAAGCCAAACATTAATTGTTGGTGACGCATCAGGATTTGAAATCTTTGAGCAGGCCAAAGGCGCAATCAGTATTGATGTTCCTTCGACATTGTCACGCACAATCGCATTCCGCGGATACTTTGCAACCTTAATGATTGACAACACAAAATTCGTTAAAGCAACATTTATATAAAAAGGCGGGCAGCCGCCAATGACAACATATACAGTTATTTCAAAACAACTGACGGATAATTACGCGGTTTTACAAACTTTAGAAAACGCATCGTTTGAAATTGGTCAAACAATAACTGTTGCAAGTGTTGGCGCGGATTTTAACGGCGCAGTAATTGTTTACGCATTACCGCAATATTATTATCAAGGCATTGACGGAAACGGATTTCCTTCGTTTGATCCGAACATCCCGATCAATAACCAGGTAATGTATGTTGCGGTTGGTGACGATGTCGAGCGCACACCAGCAACAGGCACAATCGAATTTGATCCTGTTTGCAACTGGATTGACGATCAAGACATTGCCGATTGGTTGGGAATTGAAGTCGCTACCGCAGGGGATGAAGCATTCCTAATTATCTGTGCAGCGGCCGCGAACGCATTTTGTAGTTTGCGCAGATTCGAAAACGGATATTTTGATTCATTAAGCGTTGCACCAACTAGCGCCGTAAAACTTGGAACAACGATGTATGGTGGCGCGCTGTACCGCCAACGCGGATCAGCAGGTCAAGATTTTGCCACATTTGATGGCATGTCACAAGGTTCAACAAACGGATTATCTGCAATCGTGAAACAGTTGTTGGGAATTAATCGCGCTGTGGTTGCCTGATGCCTGCCGCGTACTCAGATTTATTTAATACGGCACTGGATGACCTGACAGACTTCCTGCAAACAACAATGAATTTACAAGTAGTCAACGATCCACGAAACATCGTTCCGCCTTGTGCAATGATTTCGGCGTGTTCATTCGAAGCCTGGAACAGCCAGGTTGTTGACATGTCATTCCCTGTCAGCATTGTGACACTTGGGCCAGCCAACCTTGACGCAATGCGATCATTGTTAAACCTGTGTTCTTTGGTACTTGGCAAAAATGTTGCAGTAACTTCAGGCAGGCCAACGAGCCTTGAAATTGGTAATGCGGTTTATCCTTGTTATGAACTTATGATCAAACTGACATCCAAATCCACATGATTAGCGAATAAACCTGCTAAACCTGTATTAACGAAAGGCACACAAAATGGCAATTACTTATCAATCAACACCACAGTTCTTCGTGGATGGCGTTGACCTGTCCGCATGGGTTACAGCAGGCACAGCAAATCAGACATTTGAGCAGTTGGACAAAACAACTTATTCAATTGACTTCCGATCTTATGTGCCAGGCCTTGCATCAAATTCGGCAACAATTACTTTATTCTTGGATTATGCAGCGGCCGCGACTTATGCAACATTGCAACCGCTGGTTGGTACTCAAACAGATATCAAATATGTTCCAGCAGCAGGCGCGCTAAGCGCCACAAATCCTGCCTTTGAGTTAACAGGATGCCTGTTGGCTTCAATGCCTGTGCTAAATATGACGCTTGGCGAATTACAGTCAATTGATCTTGAGTTCGTTGGCGGCGAATTAACGATTGATGTAACACCATAAACAAACGGTCAGCGACCGAGAAAAGGAACACATGAAGATCGGGCTGGAAATTGATTTGAAGAATGGCGAACCGCCGCAAACTCTTTACACAAATATGTTTGTGATTACTGAATGGGAATCTTTAGAGAATCGCAAGATCAGTGATGGTCGCGGTATGGGTTTTGGTGACATGTGTTGTTGGTGTCACATTATTTTAAAACTTGCTGGCGCGAAACTTCCAGCGACTTGGAAACTATGGGTTAAAGAAAATCCCGAAATGACAATCGTTAGTGTCGAGGACAAAACAAACCCAAACCATATGGGCGGGGCACTTACCGAAGGCAACTAGCAGAAATGCTGGTTTCAGTAGGGTGGTGGCCGCCGCAGATTACCTTTGACCACAGAGACTTGGTGACAGTCATTAGTGTTATCAATACACGGAACAAAGGCAAAAAGTAAATATGGAAGCATCAGTCAAAATCTTTGGCATTCAACAAACGTTGAAGGATTTGAATGACTTTGACAAAACGTATCGCAAACAGGTAACTAAGGACATTAAAAAAGAAGGCGATGTCATTGTCGCTGACGCTCGAAGCGCTGTGCAAAAGTTTGAGAATTCGGCTGGCAACGGTGCGCCATTGTCTCGAATGTACAAGTACTCACTAATCAAAGGCAGATCAGTTTTTTGGGCTACTAGCGCGGTGCAAAAAGGCTTCATTACTAAAGTTGGCAAACGCGGAACAAAAGCCAAAACCGTAATGTTCAAAGATCGGTTTGATGCCGAAAACAATCCGCGCGAATCACATGTTGTTTCATACAAGGCGACACCCTATGAACTAATGTCAATGCAACAAAAAGATATTGCAGGCGCAATCTTTGATCATGCTGGCAAAAAAAAATCAACCAAGTTTACTGAGACACTTAACAAGGAAGAAGGGCCAGCGCCGCGCGTACTTGAAAAAGCGGTAATGAAGAACCGCGAAAATGTTGTTCAAGGCGTTGAAAAGATCATTGATAAAGTTATGCAAACACTAAACAAGAAATTGGTCGTTCAGCATGGCAATTAACATTCCAATAATTTCGTCACTTGACACAAAAGGATTCGACAAGGCACAAAAAGAATTTGCATCACTTGATGGCGCAGGCGCAAAAACTGGCTACGCGCTTAACAAGGCGTTAGTGCCAGCAGTTGCAATTGTTGGCGGTTTGGCAGCAGGTTTAGGTTTTGCGGCTAAGGCAGCGGCCGAAGATCAAAAGGCACAAGAATTGTTAGCCCAACAGTTACGCACTAGCGCGATGGCTACTGATGAAGCAATTGCCAGCAATGAAGAATTTATATCGGGGATGTCACGCGCGTTCGCGGTCGCTGATGACGATTTGAGACCTGCGATGGCGAGCCTGGTCAGGTCAACTGGATCGGTAGAAGTTGCACAATCTTTGATGACTACCGCGCTTGATATAGCGGCGGCTACTGGCAAGGATTTAGAAACAGTCACACTTGCACTTGGTAAAGCGGCGAATGGTCAAACCGCGGCGCTAACAAAACTTGATCCATCATTAAAAGGTGTCATTGATTCTTCATCAACATTGGATGACATTACAGGCGCGTTGGCGGTTTCGTTTGGTGGTGCGGCGACTGTTGCAGCGGAATCATTTGAAGGCCGTATGAAAGGCATGACAATTGCGCTTGATGAAACCAAAGAATCAATTGGCGCGGCATTACTGCCAGCGCTGGTGGGATTGCTGAACATTCTTAAACCTGTTGCAGATTGGGCACAACAAAACACAACTACATTTTTAATCTTTATTGGCGTGATCGGCACACTTGCAACAGCGGTTATTGCAGCCAACGTGGCAATGAAAATTTATCAAGCCACACTGGTTCTCACCAAGATTGCAACTGTCGCACTAAACGCAGTCACCAGCGCCAACCCTTATGTTCTTGTAGCAGCCGCAGTGATCGCGTTAACAGCGGCGATGGTTTACCTTGAAATAAAGTTTAAAGCAATGTCACGCGCGTTCGACATATTTGGAAACTCAATTATGGTTGTGACAGGGCCACTCGGCGTGCTTATTGGCATGATGCGAAAACTGGTTGATCTTAAAGATTCAATTGGCAATTTTGATATTGGTGGCATAAACATTCCAGGATTTGCGGATGGCGGAATTGTTACAGGCCCAACATTGGCGATGGTTGGCGAGAAAGGCCCTGAAGCAATAATTCCATTATCCCAATTAGGCAGCATGGGTGGTGGCGGTGTCACAGTAAATGTCACTGGCGGCTTGGCTACTAGCGCCGAAATTGGGCAGGCAGTAGTTAACGCAATACGCGCATACAACAGATCAGCAGGGCCAGCACAGATTCAGGTTGCATAATGGCAGGAACAGCGGTTGTTCAATCGGGTGATTACGAACTAGAGATTGATACTGGTTTTGTGCAGGATGCGTTTATTTTGGATTCAGCAACGCAAGGAATTTTGGACGGGACAACCTATGTTCTTGACGGTACAACTAATTTTGCAAGCGTATTAGGTGGGTGTGGCAACGTAACAATTAAACGCGGTCGCCAAGATATTGGTGATCAATTCAGCGCTGGCACAATGTCATTCACAATGCTTGACACAACAGGTGTGTTTAACCCATTCAATGAAGATTCGCCATATTGGGATTCCACCACTGAACAGCCAGGTTTAGCGCCAATGAGAAAAGTCAGGTTTGCTCGATACGACACACTTAATTCCAAAGAGTATCTCTTCAAAGGTTTTATTGTAAATTTTGATTACAACTTTGCGTTGGGTGGCATTGATACGGTCACAGTTTATTGCGCCGATGATTTTTATTTACTCGCGCAAACATATTTGGATGAATTGAATGTCAGCGAAGAATTGTCAAGCGCTCGAATCACAACGGTTCTTGATCTGCCTGAAGTTGCATTCCCAATCGCACAGCGCGCAATCAGTACAGGAACACAGACACTTGGCGGCGCGGCCGCGTTTACAGTTGACAATGGAACATCAGTTCAGGCGTATTTAGCAGAAATTAACCAGGCCGAGCAGGGCCGATTATTTATGGCAAGAACGGGCGATTTGACATTTCAGCCGAGAATTGGAAACACGCTCAGCGGTTCAGTAGCAGACTTTCACGATGACGGAACAAACATTCCCTATTCAGGGGTAGGCATATCGTTTCAAGCGGATCAAGTATGCAACCGCGCATCAGTCACCATTCGAGGCAGTAACAATCCGCAAGTTGCCGATGACGCGGCCAGCCAAACGGTGTATTTTATACAAACTCAAAGCATTACAGAAAGCCTGTTACACAGTGACGGTGCAGCGTTAACGCTCGCCGAGTACCTGCTAGAACCTGAACCGATAGCGCGCTACACATCAGTTCAAACAGAATTTATGGCACTAAGTAATGCACAACGCGACCAGGTTGCCATCATTGATATTGGGCAAACAGTGACCATTGAACACACTTTCACCACTGGTGCAACAACCAGCGAACTTGCACAAGAACTAGCCATTGAAGGAATTGAACACACAATCAGCCTGTCACAAGGACATTCAATAACGCTGTTTACTTCACCAACCGTAATCGTGTACCAATTGGTACTGGATGACCCCGTTTTCGGTATCATCGCACCATCACTAAATGTTCTCGGATAATCTGAAAGGTACTTATGGCAACAAGACAAGTTTTCGTGGCATCGCAAGTTTTAACAGCAGCGGAACAAAACGCGCTAGCAACAGCAATGATTGCAATTCGCGCTTCAACAGCCGCATCAGTCACAGCGCTAATTACTGACGATGGCAAATTGATCACTATGTCAAATGCAAGCGCCAACACATTTACCATTCCACCAAATAGCAGTGTGGCGTTTGGTATTGGTACACAATTGAACATTGCTCAACTTGGTGCAGGTTCAACAAGTATTGTCGCTGGTGCTGGTGTCACAATAAATTCAAACGGTGGAAAACTTGTTTTAAATGGACAATACGCAGTTGCAACGTGTGTCAAAACTGACACAAACGAATGGTTTGCTGTCGGCAACCTTAAAGCGTAATTAATGCAAATTCTTAGCGCGCCGCACGCTGGCGGTATTGATATTAGTGGCGGTCAAGAAACTGTGACAGTTGGCGGTTTTAAATATGTTGTGTTTACTTCGTCAGGAACTTTGACTATCACTCAGCCAGGCACTGTTGAATTTTGTACTGTCGGTGGTGGGGCAGGTGGCGGTGATGATGGTGGCGGCGGCGGTGGCGGTGCTGAATTGGATTTGTTTGCAAGTTTTGCATTAACAGCAAACGCCACTATTACAATCGGCGCGGCTGGGACTGGTGGAATTGCTGGTTCAAGTACTGGCACAAACGGCGGCACTTCAACAGTTGTTCAGGGTTCAACATTGCAAAGCGCGTTAGGCGGTGGCGGTGGCGGTTCGTATCGAGCGCTTCCTGGTGGGATTAATAATGGTTTGGCTGGTGGCTCTGGTGGTGGTGGTCAGGCCAGCAATGTTGGCACTGGCGGCAGTGCATCAGGTTCAAACACATTTGCAGGCGCTAACGGTTGCGGCAATCCACCAAATATCGGCGGCGGTGGTGGTGGTGCAACGGCAGTAGGAAGCGCAATTGACGGAAGCGGTGGGCAGGGTTACGCATTGTCAACCATTGACGCTAATTTAACGGCCGCAAATTTTCCAACAACATTGACTGGCATTACTCATGTGTCGTCTGGTGCTGGCGGTGCGCGAGTAGGCGCTGGCGCTGCACCAGCAGGTGGCACAAATGGCGGCTCAGGTTCAGTATCAAATACAACAAACCCAACTGCTGGCACAGGTTACGGTTGTGCTGGCGGCGGTGGGTTTGCTGGTGGGGCAGTTGGTTTTAAAGGTGTAGTCATTGCGAGAATACCTGCATGACAATTTACGCTGACCTTGATGCAAACAATGTTGTTATAAATGTGATTGTTGCCGATCAAGAATTTATTGACAGTTTGCCAAACAGCGCGGAATATGTTTTATTAACTAGCGGTGGTATTGGCTGGACTTATGTTGATGGCGTATTTGTACCACCACAAGAAGAAGAGGAAATTTAATGACTACAAAAAAAATTAACAGATCACACAGACAAATAGGCGACCAAACAACTAAAGGCGGTTTGCTTGGCATCATGATTTATGTAATGTCTCGAAACAATGTTGATCCAGTGCTTATTGGGTTGATTGTGCCAGTAGCGGCCAGCGTGTTGGCGTGGGTGTCAACAAAAATTGGTGATCCTGATTTGGCTTGCATGTTTATTCCTGACGCCAAAAAAGAAGTTTGAAACCGTACACGGTTAACACTGCACCAGTAGTGCAAGCGCCATTAGCAGGAATGGATTATTGGATTACTCGCGCAATAAAACATTCAAACGGTTGTTTGTGGAATAACGGTTCGTGGATGATTCGAGATATAAAAAATAAGCCAGGCACAGTTAGCAATCATGCAAAAGGTTTGGCAGTTGACTTGTCTTATCGGCTGGTAGCTAACGAAGTTGGCAAATCAATTTATATGGGCAGGCAAAGATCATTGCCATACATGATCAAATTGTTAGAAAACGCTGACACACTCGGCATTGAACTCTGCATTGATTACGCGCTTAGAAGATCGTGGAAATGTGATCGTGGCAATTGGATTAGAGGCAATTTTCAAACTGGTGATTGGTTTCACGTAGAAGTGAATAGTGTGATTGCCCACAGCGAACAACTCGCCAAACAGGCTTGGGATAAGGTTTTTGGGATAATACCCACAGTCATCAAAAAACCTGTGTAAGGTGTTCTTGACCGAGAAAGTCGAGGCATCATGCCATTCATCATCAAACTTGTTGTTGTATTTTCGTTATCTGCCATCGGGCTTGGCGTGAGTCAAATACCTGTGCCAGCCGAGCCAGTAAACGAATCAAACTTTACCGAGCGATATAAGGCCGTTGGTGGCTTCAATCAGGTAATGGCTGACATATACCGATACATCCCACCAGCGACCACCACAACGCTTCCTGTGGCTTCCTACAGGCATGGTGATTGCAGTTGGCTTCCAGCGGTAGCGCTACAGGCAGGATGGCAACCCAATCAGATTGACCAGGTGCAGAAAATAGCCCTACGGGAAAGCGGATGTTGCCCTGCAAGGATCGGCGGCCAGCGCGTTTTGGCAGACTGCACACCAAACGGATTTGCTGAAACAGATCACATGTCAGACAGCGGAACAATGCAGGTCAATTCGATAAATTTTGACATCAAACGAAACCCAACAGCACCAATCTGTTTAGAAATGGGAATTTGCACACAAGAACCATTGCTCGATCCGTTAACTAATTTGAAGGCAGCAAAACTCTTATTTGATTACTGGCAAAAATCGGCTGGTGATGGCTGGATTCCGTGGGATATGTGCAACAGAACTAGGACATGCAATGACAATTGAAGATTTGGCCTGGTGGATGATTGCCTGCGGATTAACCCTGCGACTACTGTCCTATATCCTGTTTAAAATATAAACCAAACAAAAAGGAAAACTAATGACTGAGAACGAATATGAAGAAACATTTGATCTTCGAATGGAAAAAGAACATCAGGAAACTTTGCGCCGAATGCAAGTATTCAGATTGATCGGCGAACAGATAAGCAAAATGCCTGACACACCACCAAAGGTGCTTGAAATAGAAGTTCGCTATTTAATGGGCATTATTAGCGAACTTGAAACACGCATCAAAGATTTAGAATCTGAAGTTCGCAGATTTGAATTGCTGGTCACACGTGGAAACTAAATGCATGATTGATTTAAATCGTCAAGATTATGCAATTGCAAAATCTGAAACACTTGATGCAGTAAAAAAATGGGGAAAACAACACGTGGTTTATGGCGGCAGTCATAATCGAAATAGTTTTATTGGTTATGCGTGCGAAATCGCGGTTGCAAAGTTCTTAGGCGTACCTTACAAACTTGAACGTGATCGCACAAAAAATGATGGCGATGTCGCTGGATACCAGGTCAAAGGCACTGCACACGAAGGCGGATGGATGAACACGCGCGCTGATATGCCCACAGGAATTTATATCGGCTGCATCCTTTATGGATGGGAAGAAGTTGAAATTTTAGGATGGTCAACATCACGATTGATGCGCCGAAAAATGTATTGGAACGATAAACCGCACATGAAACGGCCATGCTATTCAATGACACCTGAACAAATGTTTGACATTGAAACATTGCCAGCCACACCAAAATTGATTGAGTTAAGAAAAGAAAACCCATGAGAAGAAGTTATGATCCGAGTTACGGCAGTCGCCAGCAACTGCAAGATTCTTCAGAACGAAACATGATCATTGCGCGCGAACGCGACAAATTAAAAACAGAAAACCAAGAACTACAAGATCAGATCAAAGAACTTAAAGCAATAATCAAATACATGACCGAGGGGGAATAATGGATCAATTTGACGAAATGTACGCTACAAACGATTATCTGATGGGCGAACTAATTTTGGCGCGTAAAGCAAACGAACTGATGACTGAAAACAACCGCAGGCTAGAAAACATGCTTATAAAAACAATTAAAGATTTGCAAGAATGTCGCGGTTATCTCGTGGACATGCAACAGCAAGTTGGCGAACTGGCAACAGTCGCACTTGCAAGGGTGAAAAAATCATGAGTAACTTTATGGATGGTTATGTTGATGTGGCCACACGGTTGAAACTGGCATTCGAGAAATACCCTGATTTGAGAATTCAGGAAACAGCGCGCGAAATTATAGAAATGCCTGACAAATCATGCTTTATTCGATGCACAGTAACAATATGGCGAACAGGCGATGACCCGATCCCATGCATAGCCACAGCCTGCGAAATATATCCAGGCCGAACCCCATACACCAAAACAAGTGAATCAGAAGTTGGCTACACATCAGCGATTGGCAGAGCGCTCGCTTACATGGGTTTCAGCGGGAATAAATCGCTGGCATCCAGGGATGAAGTCATGGCCGCACAGTCACGCCAACCGCAAGGCAAACTGGCCGAAGTTGTACCAATGCGCGATGATATAGAACAGCCATTTGGTGACACAACGGATGACAAACAATACGCATCACCGAAACAACGCGGAATGATACGCGCGCTGGCGTTTGAGAAAAAGATTGGCACAACACAATTACTGCCTTACATCAACAAATTGCTAGGCAACCAATATTCAAGCATTGAAGCGTTAAGCAAACAGGAAGCATCACAAGTCATCGAATCGTTGCAATTATGACAACTTGGCGCGTGATAGCAATTGTGGTTTGTTCGCCAGTGCTATGGATAGCGGTTATAGCGATACTGCACAAATGATGTATCAAATGGTTTGAAGTACCAATCTGATAGTTGATAACTAATGACGGGCATGACCTGCACCAGTGCAATGGTGTTAGGTAACACACGGAAAGCGTGGGTTGATGGTGCGCGTGGTAACACGACACCAGGCAAATGATTCTGTTTAGGGAATCCGATTGAAGGCAGCGGATGGGGGGTTATCGCATTAGGTTTAAACTCACAGCAAACTAACATTGAAAACAAAACAAAACAGACCGAGGTAAACACGTCATGAAACATCACTCAAACAAAACTGTAAGCAAGCGCGACAGCGCGCGCTAGCAAAACACCATGCCACCAAACAGAAGAACACCAGCACGCAAAACAAACCCAAGCACCCGAAACACAGCACTGTTTAAAAAAAACAGGCGCGCACTACTCGAAGGGCAACCATCCTGCCATTGGTGCGGACAACGCACAGCAACAACAGCAGATCATTTGATTGAAGAAGATCGCTGGCCAATCGATACACCAGGACTTAACGACATGGATAATCTTGTCGCAGCGTGTAAGCCCTGCAACAGTTCGCGTGGTGCTAAGTACCGAAACATAAAACATTCACGCAAAGGCACAACTCAACCAAAAAATGAATCAATAAACATCAACAAAACAAACGAAAACAAAATCGGTTTTTTATCAGATCAACAGAAGCCCCCACATC
>Ga0181348_1000694_pt1 | contig 14635 bp, 36 predicted proteins | sample Su13VDMM110DN_FD_130092 | JGI IMG/M metagenome (GOLD analysis project Ga0181348, IMG submission 130092) | Freshwater viral communities from Lake Michigan, USA - Su13.VD.MM110.D.N | ecosystem: Environmental > Aquatic > Freshwater > Lake | place: USA: Michigan | collected 2013-07-16
ATGGAGAAGGAACAAATCATGCATGCTTATGGTCAAGGAGCTGCTGATGAAGCAGGAGAAATACTTGATGCAACAAAAGATTCAGAAGAGTACTATAACAAAAAATACGGAGGTGAGAAGTGAAAGTAAGAATGAAACACAAAGAGACTGAGATTGAAGTTGAAGATCCAAGTCAAGGAGATTCCTACGAACTGATTTACTACAGTCAAAGTTATCTTCTAAAACTACTTGAGACTATGGCAGAACAGGTGGTTAAAATGAATAATCTACCTGTTAATAAATCTTAACAAAAGCCCTCATAGCTCAGATGGATAGAGCGACTGCCTTCTAAGCAGTAGGTCACAGGTTCGAATCCTGTTGGGGGTACTAAAGTTCTTAAGAGATTTAAAGATTTAAAGAAGGGTTTGGTTTTATCCAAATCCTTCCTTAATTTTAGGAATAATAAAAAATTAAAAATATGAATTGTATTGTTGATGTTTATGAAGTGAGTGATGCTTATCTTATTCTTGAAGTGAAAGATATCAAAGGAGAATTACATTATTTGAATGTGGATATTGAAGATTATAGAGCATATCAAGAAGGAGAATACATCCAAAAAGCGTTTCCTTATCTAACACCAGGACAACGAGAACTTATATTAACAGGTATTACACCTGAGATGTGGGATTCTATGTTTGGAGAATAATATTTATATATAAAAACATGATTAAGTTAACAACACTTTTAAAAGAAATAAAAGGTAGCATCATTGATAACCTTATCACTCAAGTTGACCCAACCGTCAAACAAATGGTTCAAGCAGCTAAAGAGGAAGCTCTAAAGAAAGATAAGAAGTTTACTAAACTTGATGAAGAATATTACTATTTGGCATTATTGGCTGATATGATTAGATCTTTTGAACAATACACTTTACCAACAGATAAATTAGTTAGTTTTGAAATCAGAGGTTCAGTCAAAGGTACTTTAACAATTAGCGCAATTATTGAAAGAGATGGTCAAGAATATCCATTAAGAACTGAAGTTATTTACGCTGGTGGGTCTAATATTCAACGTTTACATTATCGTTATTTAACTAAGACTAAATTACCAAAACAACCATCAACACCTGAGACTGATGCTATTAAAGCAAAACTAAAAGGAATGTCTAAGGTTCAGAAATATCAAGCTGAAATAAAGGGATTTGAAGAAAGAATAAAGGAAATGGAGGAAAAACTAGCCATCGCCAATAACATGAAAAGTGATGATGATATCAAAAAATATATCTTATCACACCCTGAAGAATCTAAAAAGATTTACATGGCTGGAGTAGGTAGCGCTGAAGAGTTTGAAAAGTTTTATGGTCAAGATGATTTTTGGAAAGAAATGTGGATGAAACGTTATAGAGATTGGCCAACACGAGATATCGAAAATCTAAAAACAGCAATCGCAAAACTACAAGCAAAAATAGATAAAGAACAGTTATGAAAGGAACATTAAAAAAAGTAAACAATCAATGGTTGGTTTACTATGGTGAAGAAGTTATGTCAAGGGTGACTCGTATAAATGAGTTGCCACTTTATCCTAATGATGTTGATACATTAAAGGATTTTGAAGAATATGAATTTGGGGATGGTACAAAGATTTTTGATGGATTATCAGTCCAATTTGAAATTATTGATGAGTTTACTCATCCAGAATTGTATCAAGGATTAGAATGGGGTACAGGAAAGTTTGCTAAATTGTTATAATATGAAATATTTTAAGTTATTGTTTTTCTATGTTTTTAGCTTAGCTATAGCTGCTCAATTATTTGTGTGGGGTGTTAATTTATTAGATCAATCATCTCCACTATTGATGCTGTTGGGGCTTATATTGTGTTTTGGATCTACAGTTTTTGTTTGGTTGTGGTTAGTACACATCACAGATGATTTTTTATCATTTCTTAAGAAATTTAAAGATTAAAAGAAAGAGCTTGGCTTCTCAAAAGTCTGATGTTATCTTTAATGTATAAGAAAAAAGATAAAAAATAAAGGTTATGAACAAATTTTTTGAAATGCCACAAACTGAATCTAAAAGAAGAGGTCGCCCATCTAAAGTAACTACTGTTACTAATTTTAATCCTTCTGATGTTCAAATTTTTAGAGGTGAGGATCTTAAGTTCTCTGATGAGTTGTTTCAACCAATGAAAACTGGTCGTGAGTTAGATGTTATTTTATCAACTGAAGGTGGTTTAATGCCTGGAACTAATTTAGTGTTAGTAGGAGGTCCAGGTTCAGGTAAAAGTACAGTTGCGTTAGATATGGTAGCTGATTTCACCCGTAAAGGCTTAAAATGTTTATTTGTTAGTGGTGAAATGGATGAAATTGCTTATTACAAGTATTGCCGCCGATTGCCTAAGTTTTCAATTGTTCCAACTTTGTTTTTGAAAAATTATGCTGACACAGTTAAGGAAACATTAGAGTATGTTTTCAACCAAGGTTTTGATGTTATTGTAATTGATAGTATTGCTGAGGTGATTGATATGGTAAAAGATAATTACCGTATGACTGAAAGTGGAGCTGAAAGTTGGTTTTTGCACTTACAAGACAAGAATAAAAAAGGTGAAAATAAAGGTAAATATTACACGTCCTTTATTAACATTCAACAAGTTACTAAACAAGGTGATTTTGCAGGTTCAAATAGATTGAAACACATGACTGATGCAATGGCTCATGTTGAACGTTCAAGAGATGGTTTAACAAGATCTATTCACTTCAGTAAAAATAGAGATTGTGATAAGGATTTTAAAATGTATTTTTCAATACATAAAGATTCAGTTTATTACAGCTACGAATTATCAAATGATTAATTTTTAATATTATGAGTAAGTTTTTTATCCCATTAGACAATAACATCAACAAGTTAATTGCCTTCACTCCATCGTTAGACAAAGAATGGAGACAGTCACAACGTATTAAATCTAAAGAAACCCAAATTGAAACCTTGAATGCTGTTGAAGAATTCCAACGTCAAGGATGGTTGATTGATGGTGCCTATGAACAACGAGGTACAAGCCGAAAAATTTCAAACCACTATGTTCGAATGAAACATCCTGACTTTGTTATGAAAGATAAAAAAGGTAATAATGAAGCTTTGGCTAATATTATCTTGAGTTCTTCAACTGAAGGTAAAGGTAACCTTGAAGTGGATCTAGGTGTTTATCGTTTAGTTTGTTCCAACGGTTTGATTTCTCGTACTAGTTATGGTAACGCTAAAATTCCTCATACAATTCAGGGAATGAGAATGTTTGATGATGTTTTATCTGATATTGGAATTAAAGCGTTTAATGTTTTAGATGAATTTAATAAACTAAAACAAGTTGAACTTGACCCTAAGAAAGCAATGGCTTTAGCTTCTGAAGCTGCTCGTTTGCGTTTTGGTAATAATCGAGTTATTGATGCTGCTCAACTTTTGAATACTGTTCGAGATGAAGATGCTGGTTTGGGTTTGTGGGAAGTTTATAACCGAATTCAAGAAAACTTAACTCAATCCAATCGTTTAATTAATAATGATGGAGATGTTTTAGGTGGGGTTAGTAATGTAGCTCAAGATATCGCTTTGAACCAACGTTTAACTGAGTTGGTATTTGAATACGCATAATTTTTAATTTTTTCTTATATTTACTGGTGTATGAAACTAGTTAATCAAACAAAGTTTTCTTTGTTCTATGCTGATGGTTCCCGTTTAAATTACGGGAACTGTCTCATTGCTTGTGTTGCGTCTATTTTAGAAGAGCGTATTGATGAAGTGCCTAATGTTTATACATTCTATGGGTTGGATGATAATAGTATCCCAATGGAAGATAAATATTGGTTTAAAACGTTAAATACTTGGCTCAAATTAAAACATAATAAAATGTTCCATCATAATGATTTAGACGTTATATCAAACGTAGAATACGTTATTATGCGAGGGTTATCGATGAGAGGCAAACCACATTGTTGTATTTATAAAAATAATAATGGATATTATTCTCCTTATTTTGATCCCCATCCAACATCACAATATTTATCAGAAACACATTATTACTTTACAATAGAGAATGATTAAATTAGTTAATTTATTATTAGAAGATTTAGATTATGGTGAACAGTTGTTTGCTGATCCAACTGATACTCCTAAGGTAGACCCGGATCTAATCAAACCAATTGAGCCTAATACAGAACAAGAAAAACAGTTATTAAAAGCATTGCGAGATTATTTCAGACAACCATCTAGTGAAATTGATCCTCAAATGTTAGAAGATTTATACAAATTAAGAGATAAATTTCCTAAGATTTTAAAACCAAAACCAGGCACTGATATTGTTTACCGAGGTGCGACTATAGATTTACCAAATGTCATGAGTGCTAAATGGCAAAAATATACATATGGATATTATACAACAGATATTACCGTAGTTAAATCTAGACGTAAAGGATTTATTAGTGTCTCAGAAAATGAAACTGAGGCTAGATTTTTTGTTGCGCAAAGTGTACGAGTTGATGATAGAATTCCTGTTATTTATGAAATACCTGTTGAACAAAATAAAGTATTATTTAATACAGATTTCACTAATGGTATTTCTAGATTTAGCGAAGATGAGATGTTAGTATTAACAACAGATGGAAAATTTGTTGTTGAAACGGTAACAATACGGGAGGCGGATATAAGAAAGTTTCGTTTTAAACCAGGTCCTGGAAGTGATAAATTTGAGTTATATCAAGCAATGAAACATATAACAGGAGAAGATTAACATGAGTATACTTAATAAAATACAAGACTTTTTCAAAGACAAAAAAGAATTAGAGGCGGATAAATTACCCCAAAAAATATATAACAGTCTAGTTTATACCTTTTATTATAATTCCCCAGGTTGGGAAAATATGAAAAAGTATTTTGAAAAAATAATGACTGACCCAAGTAAAACTGATGGGGAACAAGCTTCAGCAGCTGGTGTTTTAGGTCAAATGGATCAAATTGAGCAAGAATTACCTGATGTTCCTAAGAAAGGTGATATGTCTGGTGTGTTAGAAAACAAAAATATTCTAAGAAAAGTAATTAGAGAAGAAATAAAAAAAGTACTAAAATATTAATAGTCACTTAATAGTATTATAATAAGTCATAATGGTTACTTAATGCCTCGTTAAAAATTAGGCAACTACATATTTTTTTCATATTTTAGAGTGTAAATAAGTTACATTCGTTCCATTTAAAAAATGAAAAATGAAAAAATTATTGGTTGCGCTTCTTTTAGTATTAATTAGTTTTGGTGGATTTTCAAAACACAAATCACACAAACGTCACTACAAAAAACATTCAATTACTAGGGTTCATAAGAAAAAGAAGCATAAAAAGAGAAAAAGAAAAGTTAGAAGAGCTATTAAACGAAATTGTGGCAATTTTGAAATAGCTAACAAAGTAAATGAAGCCATTTTAAAATACTCATTTGAGTATGATGTACCAGCTGAAATAGTTTATGCTGTGGCTTATTATGAAACAGGATATAAAGGTCCAGATCATAAAGGGTACAACCACAGACGAGTAAGTAGATGTGGAGCAGTTGGTCCAATGCAAATTATGCCACGTGGTGTATCACATATAGTCGGGTATAAAGTTACTAGAGGTTCATTATTAAACAATCCTGATGTAAACATTAAAGTGGGCGTAAAAATGTTAGCCATCCACTATAAACGTTATAAGTCGTGGACTAAAGCTTTAGGTGCTTATAACACTGGCCGCCCTAGAGCTAATAAGTATGCTTATAAAGTAATAAGAAAATCAAGAACAATAGATGTGAGTTGTTAATATCTTAAAGGATTTAAAGATTAAAAAGAAGGGCTTGGCTTTTGCCAAGCCATTTCTTATCTTTAGGAATAAATTAAAAATAAAGGTTATGGCACTTTGGAATGTTAAAATTGATGATCAAGATTGGAAGTTAGTTTATGCTGATGGAACGTTGACTCATAAGGAAATTGGTTTAAACCACAAAACAGTGGTTGCTAAAAGGTTTTTCTATAAATATGAACACCCTTATTTACCTGTTACTTTAGGTATTAACCAAAAAGGTAAATTAGTTATGTTACCAACTTGGGAAGAAGTACACCCACAAACTAAATTAGAGGATATTATTTTAAAACGCACTGAAGTAAAAGTAAGGAAAACAAGAACTATCACTCAAAAATATAATGTTAAAAATGATGAGGGTGATGTTTATGTTGTTTCTCATAACACCAATGAGAATAAATGGCGTTGTAACTGTATGGGATTTTGGCGCCTAAAGAATAAAGCTGAAGGTTGCAAACATATTAAAGAGATTAAAGGAGAGTTAGGACTTTAAGAAGATGTTTGGCTTTCCAAAACATTGATGTTATATTTAGGAATAAATTAAAAATAAAGGTTATGGCAAAAAGAGGTAGACCATCAGAACAAATAGTTGAAACACCAACTAAATTCACTCGTAAGTATTTGAATGCTGATGGAACTGATGAGATTTGGACTTATGATTTAGATAAAAAACCCAATGGACCAATTTCAGTTGAGGTTATTTATCCTAAAGGATTCAAAGGAAGTAACATTAAAGAAGAAAAAGAACAAGAAATGTTCTTAAACCCAGCTACTGGTAGATATGTAGCTAAATTCAGAGCAAAACAATTAGGTTTAATAAAATAAAAGTTATGGTTATTACAGAAAATTACAAAAAAGGTTTACAACTTATCAAAGAAGGTAAAATGGATGATGCTCGTGATTGTTTAGATACAGCATTGGCTCACTTGTCACAACAAACAGTTGAATATAAACTTACAGATAAATCTGAAGTTGAAGGTGTTAGACGTGAGTTGTGGCTTGAAAGAATTTGGGCTGCTTTAGAGAATAATGATCTTTGTTTAGGTTAATATGGCTAAGAAAAGCAAACGACGGGCTGAAATGGAAGCATTGGAAGCTTGTATTCCAATATTCATTGTATTAAATGATAATGCTCAAGTTTGGACAGGACTAAAAGGTGGAAGTGCTGTATTCTCTGATAATTGGGATGAGGCTAAACCATTAAAAAAACATGAACAATTTACAACTCTACAAAGAGTGTCACCAGTTAAAATAGAAAAATATTTTTTATGAAAAGAGGATTTACAGGAGCAAGTACACTTAAGTGTGATTTTGATGATACCGGAGTTTGTGAAGTACAAATCAAAGGAGTGTGGTATCGAACAACCCATAGGGATTTTAGATCATTTGATGGTAATCGAAGATATACAATTATTAAAATAGGTCAACGCATCACTATTGATTATGATGGCCCCGTTTATTTTCACAGTACTAATCAAAAGACAGAGAAATTAGGTACTGAAAAAATTATTTATTGTCCTGATAATCCACGACCATCAGATCAGGTTAAACGTGAACATGAAAGGTTCTAATTATGGGAACATATTTACTTACTGGGATGGTTTTCACTTTTTTTATAGAAGTAGTTAATAAGTATTTTGTTTTTGAAAAAGGATTTACTTTTTTTGAAAGGATAGTTTGTATAGTATTGTGGCCCATTTTTGTGCTTATATTTATCTACAACCTCTTTTAACATTCTGTTTGGCCTTCTAAAAATTATTTATTAACTTTATGAAAGATAAAAAAATTAAGGTTATGGAAAATACATTAAGCGTAGGCCACATTAAGCAAATTGTTAGACGTAATATGATTACGAAAGTAAAACAATCTAAAAAAGTTTATTCACGTAAAAAGAAAGAAAAATATGATTGAATTGGTTAATGAAGAAAAAACCTATGTTGTTAGAATTAAAGATGTAGAATACATTTTAATTACTAGGAAAAAATATAAGTGGGATGAATATAAAAACTTCTATCAGGTGTTTTATAAAAAAGATTGGGACATGGGATTTTTAGATGAGGTAGAGGATTGGTTAAAAGAAGAAGTTGTAACATATCAATCACAGTGTTTTTAATTTAAAGCCCATATGTATTTATGTAAAATAAATAGATATGGCAAAGGTAAAAACACAATCAAGCGTTTCTTTCAGAGAAAAACCAAAAGTTTCACGTCCAGGAATACAAGCGAAAACTAAAGAAAGTAATCATAAAAAAAGTAAGAACTATAAAAAGGCATATAGGGGTCAAGGAAGATAAAATATCCCTACTACCTATAGGTACTTACTTATATTTATAATAAAACTAATTATGAGTAAGACTAAAGTTAAAGTGACTACTAAAAAAAATGATTATGATTTTTTGGGGTTAGAGTTATCTAATGTTCAATTTCCTGAGAAAATAACAGATGAGAAGTTAGCTGAAATACGTGAGTATTTTATGAATATGTCTGGTTATACTAGATTAGTAGGTAGGTCAGTTCCATTTAGTTTTTTAGAAGTTATGATGCCTTTAATTTATTATTATGGGTTATATGATATGGTTGAATTTCTTAAAAGTAATATCAACTCAGATATGATCACTAAAGAATATCAAGATACTTTAGATGATATGATTGATGAATTAGAAGAAAAAGCTAAAACATATTCGTGGAAATAATAAAAATTATATTAATAATAGTTGTATGGGAAATATTAAAGAAATTCTTTTGGCAATTGGTTGGCCGTTTCGAAGACTGATCAATAAAATTAAAATGTCCTTACGTTGGGCTAAGTTTGGTTGGAGTGATAAAGACTTCGACCAGTACTTCCTATACAATGTTATGGAGTTTAAGATTCATAACATGCATAAAGCATTTATGAAATACGGATATAGTGATACTTCAGTTAGTACTCAACGGATGGAATGGGTTGTTAACTTAATCAAGAAGGTTAAGAATGAGGACTATGAGAATGAGTACATGGACTATATGTACGATGATAAGTTTAATGAGATCAATAAGTTGGATGAGTATTTAGAGATCAATAAGAATAACTACAAGAGATCTGAGAAGTGGTTTTCATCTAAAGGCCACGGTATCAAAGAAATTAGGTTTAAAGAGTTATGTGCTATGGATATTGGATATTACAAACAGAAGAAAGCAAAACGGTTATTATTCCAAATCATGCATGATAAGATTGATTATTGGTGGGACTGATTTCTTAAGAAATTTAAAGATTTAAAGAAGGGTTTGGATTTCCAAATCCTTTTTCTTATCTTTAGATATAAATTAAGAGTTATGAATAAACAAATGAAATTAAAAAATCAGGTTTTAACCGCACGTAATAAATGTTGTGGTGAAGTTAGTTTTGAAACACCTAATGGTAAAATTAGATATTTTTTCAAGAAATCAATTTCTGATAATATCAACAGAGCTGATTTTATTGTTGAAGAATCAATTAATGGTGAAATTGTTAAATTTATTAAAAAGTAAAAGTTATGTTTGAAGTAGTTTTATTTGATCTTAATCAAAAACCAATTGACTCAGTTATGATGACTTATAGTGATTACTATAGTGCCTTAGAATTTGCTGAGGATATGTATAATAAGTATGATGGATTTATTTCCGGTTACGAAATTAATGAATATGAAACAATTTAAGTACGAGAATAGATATCATGACCAAATTATTTTCAAACAAGTAGCTGAGAATGTTTGGTATATGTCTGGTTTTAATCCTAATTGGTCTAGGTTCGGTTGGGCTAATGATTACTCAGTAGCTTATGGAGCTTACTGTATGGATGAAGAAGATCCAATGCCACTGGAGCAGTTTGAGAAAGAAGTAATAAAGTACTATGAGCCAAACAAATCTCCAATAAGTGAGAAGTATGGACATATGGTCACTTCAGACAAATCTCATATTGATATGTTTGATCCATCAGGAGGACCTTATGTAGCAGTAGGACAGTATTGGAAAGAGTTGGAAGGAAAGATCACACATATTGAACCTAATGTACCAGGATTACCAGGAGTAGTACAATTAACTATACAATCAAAATGAAAAAGTTTTTAGAAAAGCCGTTCGACTTAGTTGCTCTACTTGAAGTAGCAAAGGTCAGAAGTTACAAGTGGATGAAGAACAATCCAGAGACTATTCGTAGATACACTCGTAGGTACTACAGAATGGAGTTTGACAACATAGCTCTACTTAACAGAATTAAAAGTTATAAAAAGTACCTAAAAGGTAAAATAAAATAATGGAGTTAGTATCAACACATGTAGCAATGACTAAGGACTTAGGGGTCCACGGTAACTTGTTTGGAGGAAAGCTACTAGCTGCTTTAGATGAAGCAGTGGCCTGCTACGCTACAATGTACTGCCGTACTCCTAATATGGTTACATTAAAGATTAGTGAAGTAATTTTCAAAGAGGCTGTAAAGGTCAACAACCAAGTTAGGATCTATTGTGAAGTGATGGAGGTAGGAGTAACAAGTATAAAAATAAAAGCAGAAGCAAGAAAAGTATCTTACTACACAGGTGATGAGAGAGTTGTATGCTCAACTGTAATTACATTTGTGAGAATAGATGAAGACGGACACTCAGTTCCTATTGCAGACCATATACGTAAGAAGTTTCAAACAAATCAACCAATACCAGAATCTAAAATTTAAAAATATGATGACACTTAAATTAATGTTGATATCAATGGTAGCATTGGTAATCATTATGGGATGGGTAGTAGTAATTGCTACTGACCGTTACATTGACAAACAAATCAAAAACAAGTACGACAAACCTGAATCACCTCAAAATACTGATAATAATTTTGATGTATTGGCAGGATCTGAAATGCCTGTAGAACTTGTAGAGCAGATTGTTGAGGAAGAGGTTAAACCCAAACCAAAATCCAGATCTAGAAAGAAAGAAAAAAAAGATTAATATCTTAAGAAATTTAAAGATTGAAAGAAGGGGCTTGGCTTTTGCCAAGCCATTTCTTATCTTTATGATATAAGAAAAAAGATAAAAAATTAAGGTTATGATGAATTCAAAAGTAAAAGCAGCAGCGTTAGATTTCGTAAAATCACAAGTAAGACCAGGTCACAATTTAGAAGGTCAAGCATTACATAATGTGTATGAAGCCGAAAATAGATTGTTCAATGAACATTTCAAGGAGATGTCAGAAATTGAAATGACTGAATATACTAAATTTGTTACTTGGTTAGACAATAGTGATATGTGGAAAAGTGATTTGAATATTGATGAGTTATATGATATTCATAAAACTATTGAACATGATCATTTGATGGAAATTTATAATGATTTATCAATGGATGAACTTTAATCAAAATTTCTTAAGAGATTTAAAGATGTTTTGAAATTCAAAAAATTGATGTTAATTTTAAATATTAAGAAAAAAATAAAAAATAAAAATTATGGCAGATCGCATGACTGAACAAGACCGAGTATTAAGAGATTTCGCACGTACAATCCGAAATTCAGGTTCACTTAATGAAGAGAATAAAAACACTCAGTTTGACAAAAAGGTTAAAAGTAATTTAGAACGGAAAATGGAATACCGTATCAACCGAATGAAAGGCATGTAATGGAAATAATATTACATGTTTTAGGTTTATGTCCAGACTCATTTTCCCATTTTGATATCATGGATGTTTGGAATTTAATTATCAATGTTTATTTAAATAAAAAATAAAAGTTATGACAGCAGCAGATATGGTGTTACATACACCTCAGCAAATACAAGTAAATATTAATGTCAACCATTTAGATGATACTTATACAGTACGATTTACTAAGAATGAGTATGATGGTATTGTGGTTGAGTTAATTAATAAAGAATTACATTTTACACGTGAGTTAGGAGCTTTTAAAGAAGGTCGTTGGAGTTATATCACTGAAGAACGTTTCCATGAGTTGTGGAATATTATGAAGACTCATAAAAAAGTTCATGGTATGTTTTGTAAGTTGATTCGTACAGACATTTATGCTTCATTTAGTAAGCAAGTTAGTTGTGGTCGTAGACGATTCAATATTGCTGTCACTAGGTTTTTACATAAAATCAAACATTGATTTCTTAAGAAGATTAAAGATTGAAAGAAAGGGCTTGGCTTCTGCCAAACCATTTTATATCTTTAGGAATAAATTAAAAATTAAGGTTATGAAATTAGTAAAAGGTTTTGAAGTGTATTTTCGCGAAAATGAAAATGATGATTATCAATCATATGGTATTTTTGAAAATGAAATTAGAGCTAAAGACAGACGAGATTATGTTTATGTCATATTAGAAATTAATGATGTAATCATTGTTGAAACTGAGTTTGTTGATATTGAGCCAAGGGATGAGGATTCATTTATGATGGTTGGTGAAGGTTTGTTTGATTTTAACCCATCATTGAATTAATATGGTACCAGTTAATATTTTAAAAGATAAAGTAATTGCTGATGCTACTGAAACAGCAGTGTTCCAACATTCAGATCCTAAAAAATTAGTTTTGGTTTCAAGTGAAGCATTATATGAGGCCAAATACAATAATGATCCAAATTTAGAGGCGTACATGCCTGACCATATAGTACGTCTAATCCCCAAATATAACGTCTATAAGCGTCGTCCGGATTTATTTCCGCACGTGTACCACATTGAAAAAGACCACGTTATAGTAGAAAAGTTAGACGTATTAAGTGTTGCTCATGATGTTGAAATACTTGAAAGTTATTTAGGTGATGATTTTTATTCATTTGAACATATGGTGAATAACTTTTATAAGAAAATTTTAAAGTTAAATTGGCCAACAGAAGTAAGAGAATTAGCTAGAAAATACGCTAACATTGTTTGTGATTTAAAAAGCACTTTAACTAAAAAGGAAAAATTAGAAATGGATAGGGTTGATGATCTTTATGATGTACATGAAGAGAATTGGGGTTATGATTCAAAAGGAAATCTTAAATTAATAGATTTTTAATATCTTAAGAGATTTAAAGATTTAAAATCTTGTTTGGAAAATCTAAACATCGATGTTATCTTTAGGAATAATAAGAAATAAAAATAAGAGTTATGAAAAAGTTTATTGAACCAATTTTAATGTCATTAACAGCTGTTTTTGGTTTTGGTATTGTTTATGCTATTGGAAATTATTTATTGTTTCCTGAGTTAAGTGATTTGAAATCATTAGTGATTTGTGTTGTTATTAGTTGGGCTTCAGTGTTATTAACTGCTGGTGCTATTAAAATTACTCATTCAATTTTAACTAACAAAAAATAAAAGTTTCTTAAGAGATTTAAAGATTTGAAAAAATGTTTTGCTAATCAGGAACTGTTTCATATCTTTATGATATAAGAAAAAAGATAAAAAATTTAAAAAATAAAAGTTATGTTAAACATTAAGAACACAGAAAAATTAACCAATTCTCAAATCCGTCAAATCGCACCATCAGTTTTTACTGAGAATGCAGCAGCAGGAACATCTGAAAAGTACACACATATTCCAACACACCGAGTTGTGAATGATATGGAGTTGTTAGGTTGGGATGTGATTGATGCTAAAGAGATCAAAGCACGTCGTAATGTTGGTTTCCAAAAACACCTATTAGTTTTCCGTAATTCAGAAATCATGATTAACGGAAATGATGGTGATACAGTTTATCCACAAATTTTATTAACAAATTCACATGATGGTAAAAACGCATTTACTTTCACAGCTGGGTTGTTTAGAATGGTTTGTGAAAATGGTTTGGTTATTTCAACTCAAGAATTTGAAAATGTTAAAATTCGCCACATGGGTTATGATTTTACTGAGTTGCAAAAGACAATCAATTCAATGGTTGAAAAGTTACCATTAACTGTTGAGTCTATGAATAAGTTTAAACAAACAGAATTAGATCAAGAACAAGTTTTAGAATTTGCAAAACGCGCTCTTGAAGTTAGATTCAATGATATTGAAAATATGGATTTTGATTTGGATGAATTAATTACACCAACACGTCCTGAAGATAAAGGAAATGATTTATGGTCAGTATTTAATGTGGTTCAAGAAAAATTGGTACATGGAATGTTCAATTACAAATACGGTACTAAGGTTCGTAAAGCTAGAAAAATTAAGAATTTCCGCCAAGATATGGATTTGAATTCAAAATTATATAGTTTAGCAAATGAGTTTGTTTACCAAGAAGCGTAAACAAATTTGGAAATATAAAAATTATTCATTAACTTAAAATAAATAAAAAGATGAAAAAAGCAATTTTAATTTTTGCAGCAGCGGTAGCAATCGCATCATGTTCAAATGGTTCAAACGGATCAACTAATGGATCAACTAACGATTCAACAATGGTTTGTGATTCAACAATGCATTGCGATTCAATTCCAGCTGATACTTTATTGACAGACACTGTTAGTAAGTAACAACTGACGCTCGAGTGTTGAAATAGGTAGACAAGAAGGACTTAAAATCCTTTGGGTGGTAACGCCCGTGCCGGTTCAAGTCCGGCCTCGAGTACAAATATGCTCTCATATCCCCTCATGCTTATACCATGTCGAAAGGGTAGTAGGTTCACGCAGGTTCAAGTCCTGCTGAGAGTACAAATAAAATATGCGCTCTTAGCTCAGCTGGTTAGAGCAGCGGACTCATAATCCGTTGGTGATAGGTTCAAACCCTATAGGGCGCACAAAGGCTCCGTTCGTCTAATTGGTTAGGACACCCGCCTTTCACGCGGGAGCTTACGGGTTCGAGTCCCGTACGGAGTACAAAAAATTGAGCCCTAAGTACA
>Ga0181348_1000695_pt1 | contig 14622 bp, 15 predicted proteins | sample Su13VDMM110DN_FD_130092 | JGI IMG/M metagenome (GOLD analysis project Ga0181348, IMG submission 130092) | Freshwater viral communities from Lake Michigan, USA - Su13.VD.MM110.D.N | ecosystem: Environmental > Aquatic > Freshwater > Lake | place: USA: Michigan | collected 2013-07-16
ATCAACACATAGAGAGAATGTAATGAAAATAGGAGTTATAGGGATCGGAAAATTGGGCATGCCATGTGCCGAGGCAATTGTCAAAGCTGGACATTCTGTATACGGATATGATGTTATGCCTAGACAAAGTGATTTAGTACATGTCAAAGGTAGTGTAAAAGAATGTGTTGAGGACAGAGATATTGTGTTTATTGCAGTTCCTACTCCTCATGATCCGGCATATGACGGCAGAGAACCAACTGCACATTTGCCACCTAAAGATTTCAAATATGATATCGTCAAAGAATGTTTGGTCGAAGCAAATAAACACATGAAAGAGAATCAAATTCTGGTACTCATATCTACTGTCTTACCGGGCACTACTCGCCGAGAGTTTTTCCCACTAATCACTAACACCAGGTTTGTTTATAATCCGTATTTGATTGCTATGGGTAGCGTGGCCTGGGATATGGTAAATCCTGAAATGGTAATGATTGGTACACAAGATGGTAAAATGACCGGAACCGCAGAGGAATTAGTCAACTTCTATCAAAGTATAATGGAAAATAATCCTAGGTATGAAATTGGTACATGGGATGAATGTGAATGTATTAAGGTATTTTACAATACTTTTATTAGTGCTAAGATTGGTTTAGTGAATATGATTCAAGATGTGGCAGTAAAGCAAGGAAACATCAATGTTGATGTAGTAACATCAGCATTAGCAAAAAGCACAATGCGTATCATGGGCCCACAATATATGACAGCAGGTATGGGCGATGGTGGAGCTTGCCATCCACGCGATAATATTGCGTTAAGGTATTTAGCTCAACAACTTGACCTTGGTTATGACTTGTTCGACTCAATTATGTTAGCAAGAGAAATACAAGCCAAGAATCTAGCCAAATGCCTAGCAGAGTATGCTACAAAAGCATCACTCCCGGTGTTTATTTACGGTAAAGCATATAAACCTGACGTTTCGTACTTGGATGGGAGCTATAGTTTATTGGTGGGGCATTATTTAGAACACGAATTTAACATTACCCCGACCTATGTCGATCCACTAGCAGCAGAAAAATTCGAGGGAGTAGCATTGGGAGTAATTTTACTAGCGCATAATAGAAAAATCACATACGAATATCGTGGAATGGAATTGGATTCGCAGGGTCTTTACCATCCCATTGCGCCCGGATCAATAGTAGTTGATCCATGGAGAACATATGAAAACTCTAACGTTACAGTAATCCATTATGGTAATACAAGGTCCAATGAGTAAATGCTGGACATATAAAAATTTATCATCCATCCATATGGAGTTGTCAAGTGTGTGTAACGCCGCCTGTCCAGGATGTCGCAGATTCACTGGAAATAGTCCAAACGTTAATCCTCAATTAATTCAAAGGTCAGTCTCAATTGAGGAATTTAAAAAATGGTTTCCACATGACTTGATGCTTAAGATTAACAGCTGGTTATTTTGCGGAACGTATGGTGATCCCATGGCGGCCCCGGACATTTATGAGATACTACAATATACTTGTCAATATAGCGGGTCAGTTCAACTTAACACAAACGGCGGTCTAAGGTCTGAGAAATTATACAAGAGGATAGGGGAATTATTTGTAAATTCAAGTAACCAATTAGACGGCACAACTTCCTATCGCGCCATCACATTCAGCATTGATGGGTTAGCGGACACCAATCATATTTACAGAAGAAACGTTGTATGGGATAAAGTGTGGGCAAACTTAATGGCATATACCAAAACAAATGCTCGCGCACAATGGGATTTTTTAAAATTCAAACACAATATACATCAAATTGATGAGGCGAAGGTATTAGCTAATAGACATAATATTTCTTTAGTTTTAAAGAATCCCTTTGGACTTGACAAGATGTCCATGCCAGCGTATAATAAAGATATGACATTGGACTATGTCATTGAACATGCGACAGATAATGGTTATCCTGCATATACCCCGTCGCCAATTAATTGGATTGCCCCATTACCAAAAAAAATAGAGGAAGAAGGCATAATAACCTGCGATAGCAAGAATCAAACTACAGAAGAAACATTAATCTACATCAACTCATTGGGATATGTCCTTCCGTGTTGTTTTGTAGCAGTTGGTACAAATGGTTCCGATTTTGATTGGAGTAGACAAACACAAAAGATACAAGCTGATATGGGAGAAATAAATAACGTTGATAAGTACCCATTGACTGAAATATTAGATAACGGCGTATTGGAAGTTTGGAGTAACAGCTGGAAAGATAAAAGTATTAATGTTTGTTGGAATACATGTGGTAAAAATTCAAGCAAGAAACGGCAAATGGATACACTTTGGGTAGCGAATCCATTGCTCACTTCAAGTAAAAAGTTAGATGAGTTTAACAATAGGATTCCGGATGATGTCCGGAAAGAAAACCAAATGAGTGAATACAACAAAAATGCTGACGAGGCTAGGAAACAACTAGGATATATAAGTTCCAGCATGTGCTATGCAAAATGGGCACAAACTAGTTTGCATTTAACGAATGGCAAAACAAACAGTTGCTACCATCCACCACTACATTCAATGAATGTAGAACAAATCAAGCAAAATTTCTCAGCACTACACAACACTGATCAAAAAAAATTAGAACGAAAAATGATGTTGAATGGAGAAAAACCACCGGGATGTCAATACTGCTGGAAAATTGAAGAGGTGGGCGGAAGAAGTGACAGAATTTATAGGTCAGGGGAATCGTGGGCACAAAATAGTAAAAAAGACATAGTGCTAGCAATGGATACAGGAGACATATCTCCGCGTTATGTAGAGGTCAATTTCAACCAAGCCTGCAATTTCAAATGTATGTATTGCAGTCCACACTTAAGCACAACATGGGAAGATGAAGTTAAGAAACATGGTCCATATAAAATTGAAGATATTAAGGGAAAGGTAGAACTTCATAATAGTATTGAATATCTTGAACGAGATGGTTTGATGCCCTTCAAGGGAAAACAGGAAGACAATCCCTACCTCGACGCTTTTTGGAAATGGTGGCCATCGCTTTATAAGAAACTAGAAGTATTTCGAATCACAGGCGGCGAACCATTAATGGATGTAAATACATTTCGCGTGTTAGACTACATGTATGAGAATCCCAATGCTTGGTTAGAGTTCAGCATTACTACTAATATGTGTCCTCCTAAGCAAGAATTAATGGATAAATTTATTGAAAAATTAAAGCTACTTGAACGCATACAAATTTGGGAGGATAAATCCCGTCATAATCCCGGGTCTGGTAATAATTGGTATGTAAACATGGCTATCAAACACTTTTCGTTATTTATTAGCTTAGACAGTGTAGGTGAGCAAGCCGAGTATATACGATCAGGATTAAACTACGGACAGCTACAGTCAAATGTTCTAAATTTTCTTGATAACACCGATAATACCGCGGTGACCTTTATTAACACATACAATGCATTGAGTGTTCCCAAGACAACAGAATTTATGAAATATATTTTATCATTGCGGACCCGGTATAGTCAGTCTAACCAGGGAACAAAAAGTATTTCCATCTATGATCCACATACCAAACACCCAGACCATATCATTCATCCTAGACAGAGGATTTGGCTTGACATTCCCTTACTACGCAATCCGGAATGGCAAAATATTCAATTATTGCCTGAATCATTCGATCACTACATTGAAGAAGCTATTGCATTTATGAAGGAAAATGTTGACACATCATCATTCGTTGGATTTTATGATTTTGAAATAGCAAAACTAGAACGAAATCTAGCCATGCTGAGAGAAAATCGGTACGCCGGAGACGTTGCAAAAATGCATCGTAGCAATATGCGAGATTTTTTTGCTCAATATGATGACAGAAAAGGCACAGATTTTAACAAAACCTTCCCCGAATTTCGTGATATAAATAAGTAAAGGAGAACATATGTTCATCATTAACTTTCTTAAAAAAATATACTCGTACTATAAATTTAAGAAACGCCTTAAAACACTAAGGGATAGAGATCCTTTCATTTACAAATGAATTATGTTGGTATTAGTAATGGATTTCATGATGCAGGACTTAGTGTTGTCAATTCCACCGGCGACATCACCTTCGCCGGTCATAGCGAGAGATACAGTAAGTTCAAGAGTGACAAGGATTTAACTCCTAGATTAATAGTAGATGCATTGCAGTACGTCGACGGAGACGTAGAATTACATTACTACGAGCGTCCTTATTTAACTGCGGTTCGGCAGTATATCGCCGGCCAGCCAGTATCATTGAAGTCGGCTAAAGCCAGGGTAGGAAAAGATATTATGTCTTACTTTCCGGGCAAGGGAATTACAACACACGGACACCACCTCAGTCACGCAGCAGCAGGATTTCAAACAAGTCCATTTGATGAGGCTACTGTAGTTATTATTGATGCGATCGGAGAGTTAGATACAATATCAATTTGGAATGCACATTACGATAAGAAAGGTAGAGCTAAATATAAAAAAGTATGGTCTAATCAGTATCCCAATAGTATAGGTTTATTTTACAGTGCTGCTACTCAATATATAGGTTTAAAGCCATTGGATGAAGAATACATCTTAATGGGGATGGCAGCGTACGGCAGTCCAGCGTGTATGGGACAAATGTTAAATAGGTTTATAAAAAATGTGCATACTATCGAGTTCAAAGAAAACTTACACATTGGTTTTCCAGATGATTGCATTGAAAGGGCAAGATATAGCGATTATGATATTGCAAGTTCTGCGCAGGGAGTAATAGAATATCTCATTAAAGCAGTTTTCAGCCAAGCCCGGTTACTTGGAACAAGTACTAACTTAGTATACGGTGGAGGGGTTGCTCTAAATTGTGTTGCTAATAGAGAGCTTGGGGAGTATTTCAAAAATGTATGGATAATGCCTAATCCGGGTGATTGTGGTAGTTCATTGGGAGCAGCAGCATTAGGATACGGCAAAAAGATTAACTGGAAGAATGCATACCTAGGATACGATATTAAAGGCCCATATCCTGTAAATTCACTACTTGATGAATTGCTCACCAAAAGAATAGTGGGGGTGGCTAGTGGACGAGCCGAATTTGGTCCACGTGCGCTGGGGAATAGAAGTCTGTTAGCCGACCCCCGCGGCCCCGATATCAAAGATATGGTTAATGAAATTAAGCACCGACAGAAATTCAGGCCATTCGCTCCGGTAATCTTAGAAGAAATGGCTCATCAGTATTTTTACTTTCCTCATAATTACACAACTAGCAGATACATGCAAGTAGTAGCCAGATGTATTAATCCTGATCAGTTTCCGGCTATCACTCACGTTGATCAATCAAGCAGAGTACAAACTGTGCCCAAAGACGGATCCGGTATTAGAGAGTTATTAGAGAAATGGTACATACTGACGGAGTGCCCAATGCTCCTTAATACATCATTAAACATCCGAGGCGAACCCATGGTCAATGATAGGTTCGACGCTGACAGGTTCCAGTCGCGGTATGGGATCAAAGTATTATCGTAAAAAGATAAAATAACACAACCGGGCTAGATTGCGTAAATATAGTTATGACAATGAAAGATGTTTTTTATTACGGAACAAAACCTAACGTACATCCAAGAGAGAAGTTTGCTAGATCAATAGCAGAAGCGCGACAACTTTGCACTACTGATCATTTTTGGATTATAAACGAATTTTGCGACTACACTAGTTTCGATTGGGATTGGGATTTTGAATTCCTTCCTGATGCTGATGTGTGGGCTGAGGATCACAACAACGTGTGGCCAAGTGTTCATCAAAAAGACAGCGGTACCTGGTTATGTAGTAAAAATCCAAGTGACGTAATTATATACCGAGCAGATGTTTCTCCTCTGCGCAGAAAAAATGAACTCTCTGACAATTGGATAATATTAGAGAAGATCGATATAAAGAAATTCGACTTCAGTTGGCATCCCGATCCAACTGATCCGCCATATACGTATGTTTGGGGCAGTAAATTTTATCCGGCGTCGTTTATGCCGTGTCTGAAGTATCATGTACCGGGAGCAATCGACGTTAAATACATGACCTCAATTGTTGAACTTGAACCCAATTGGGATTGTCTGGTTGAGTTGCAGACAATAGACCGTGATAGCTTTGATTTGTCGTGGCGCCCGGACCCACGCGAACCACCGTATATCTATGTGTGGGGTAACAAATGGAACCCAGTTGAACTAGATCCTGTTCTTGAATACCACGCCCCGGGCGCAACTGAAAAGAAGTACATGCTAGATATTATAGTGACACCGGAATTGGATAGATGGAAGCTCCTGCAGGAGATCGACAAAACAAAATTTGATCTATCATGGAGACCCGATCCACGCGAACCACCATATATCTATGTGTGGGGCAATCAATGGAACAAACCCGAAGATAAAGCCGCTTTAGTATACCGGACCCCAGGTGCAACCGAATTCAAATACATGACAGAGCGAGTAATTAAACTGCCATGCATGGACAACTGGGAACAATTAGAGAAAATTGATACTGACAAATTCGATTTTAGTTGGGAACCCAATCCGCATGATCCTCCGTACATATACGCATGGGGAAATCAATGGAACAAACCCGAAGATAAAATCTCAGTGCAATACAAAATAGACGGCGCAACTGAGTACAAATACATGCCGGAAAAAACAGTACGTCTGCCTCAAACGGATAACTGGGAATTAATTGACGAGATAGGCAATTTTGATTTCAGTTGGGAACCCAACCCGCATGAACCACCTTACATATATGCATGGGGAAATCAATGGAACAAACCCGAAAATAAAATCTCAGTGCAATACAAAGTAACAGGGGCCACAGATTACAAGTATATGCAAGAACGTGTAGTTAAATTGCCTAGTATGATTAATTGGAAGCTATTCGAAAGAATCGACAAGTCTAAATTTGACTTCAGTTGGGAACCCAATCCACATGATCCTCCGTACATATACGCATGGGGGAATCAATGGAACAAACCCGAAGATAAAATCTCAGTGCAATATGTAGTATCCAATGCAACAGAATTTAAATACATGCAAGATCGTGTTACTAGATCACCTTGCATGGATAATTGGGAATGTCCGAAAAACATTAATCTAACTAGCTTCGATTTTAGTTGGGAACCTAACCCGCATGCCCCGGCTTACATCTATCAATTTGGAACATTATTAGATGATCACGATGGTCCTAGGTACATTGTTTCAGGGAATACCGGAGAAATAGTCTTATTAGAACGAGTCATTACAATAGTAGAAGAACCAAATAAACAAGATATTACCTTTGTTCCGCAATATTATATCATAACTACGCTTGATGATTTAATAAACGAACACTCTACTGAAATGTTCTGGGCTCTCCGGAAAAATATAGATTACTCTACGTTTAATTTCGATTGGCGCCCCACGATTGAGAAAGCAAAATATATTCATGCATTCGGATCATCTGATAGTGAGCTTACTCAAACCTATTTTATTAGTGGGCCTATGTGGATAAAAGGATTCAGGGAAATCGACTGGGTTGATGATAAAAAATTAGAAGATGTTTCACTTCATGCATTATTTAAGAAACCTGACATGTTCTATATTGATCGAGGCAATGCAGAATCTTCCGATAGATTTCAAGAACTATCAAAAAAATATCCCGGTCTACAAAAAACACGTTATCTAAATTCATGGGCGGATACGATTAATAGGTGTATAAATCGCTCATCAAATACACTATGCTGGATATTGAACAGTGAATTAGATTATTCTGAATTTGATTTTGATTACTACCCTAACCCATGGCAACTAAATATGGTTCAGGTGTTTGGTACTCAATGGTCGCAATGGGGAACTACCTTTATGGTGAATAAAGACACATTTACTACTGACACAAAGTATGTAAAAATCATTGAACATTTGTCGAATTTAAATTTCGTAAAGAATCGCACAGCCAAAGTCACCTCTTGCATATATGAGGTGTGTGTTATTGATCATGGAAATCCACATACGGAGACTGTGTTATCAACAATACGTTCCAAAATATCGAACCAAACTCTATCCGTGGTGCCATATAAAAATAGTTACCTTGACACGTTTAAAGAATTACTGGAATCACTTACAAAGAAGAAAGAACATTATATTTGGATATGCAGTTCAGTGTGCGATTACTCTACGTTTGATTTTAGTTATATATGTGATCCGTTTGCAAAAGAGCAATTGCATGTGTTCCCAAGTAATAGCCAAGCAGCCGGAGACACATTCCTTGTTGATGTTAACAAACTGCGCAGCTTGATTAGCAACATGACTACGTTAGAAGAATATGGAAAAATCAACTACAATAAACATCAAAAAATAAACAGAATTGAAGCTCCTGTAGTGCATACAAGTTCAGATTCACATATGGATAATATCAATACTGACTTTGATTTCCCATATGCAATTTTCACTACAGATGGATCCCCTGTAACAAAACAACATGAGACTACACCAATGTCATTGTGGTCTCCTGAAACCAAGTCTATTCTTATCACTAGCACAGGTGGAACGACGATTACAGTTCCAAAAGAAACCAAAAGTTATGTGAAAACTCAATTATATGATTATCCGTATATTATAACTATGCCGCGCTTATCAAAATCCAAACCGCTAGACATTGTGTTTCTAAGTAACGGGGAACAAAAAGCCGATGAAAATTATGAACATCTGCTAAACGTCACTCGCGGAGTAGGAAACCGAGTCGTGCAGGTGTCCGGAGTCAATGGGCGTGTACAAGCATACCACGCTGCTGCTGCGGCCAGTGACACAGCATGGATGTTTACAGTGTTTGCTAAATTAGTAGTATCAGAGGATTTTGATTGGGGTTGGCAACCTGATAGACTACAAATCCCAAAGCATTACATATTTAATGCCTACAATCCGATCAATGGATTGGAATACGGCCACCAAGGTATGATAGCATATAACAAAAAAATGACTCTATCTAACATTGGATCCGGACTAGACTTTACACTAGATGATCCTCATGAGGTAGTTGATATAATATCAGGCGTAGCTAAATTCAACACTGATTCATTTAGTACATGGAGAACGGCATTCAGAGAAGTAATCAAACTAAGGGCAGATCCATCGTACATTAGTAAAGATAGATTAGATACTTGGCTTACAGTAGCGAACGGAGAGTATGCAGAGTATTGCATCAATGGGGCTAGAGATGCAATTGAATACTACGAAGAAGTTAACGGAGAATTAGATAAGCTCAAATTGAGTTATGAATGGAAATGGCTACGGGAAAGGTTTGAAATCGCTACCCGTTCTACTTGACTTTTACTCCAGGACTAAATATAATGTAATTTATCATTGTATGACGCGACGAGAAATGCGTTTCGGACCCGATTATCGTATATCGGCAGGTCCACCAGAAATCATATTGTCTACTGGTAAATGAGATTATAATGCTCATATAATAAATCCAAACAATATGATTTCTAATGGGCCTGAAAGGATTCGACGGAATGAATAGTATCTTAGTTGACAATGCGTCAGGCGTTCGACGTAAATGAAGCAAAAACTATAAATGCAAATGATAGCGTTTATTTTGAGGACCTTCGCCTAGCGGCGTAAACTCAACGGGGTTAGTTCACCTTGTAACCAAACGACTAGGGCGGGGCTTCGGTCCCGCCCTTTTTTGCAAACGACGATAAATAGATCATGTGATTCCATTATGCGGTAAGTTTATTAGTGAATTGCATGTTAGGGATAATTTGCAGTATTTTTGGCGTTCGACAACATGAGCAAGGGCAATAGGTATAAAATTGAATAAAGAACCCTTTTCTCTTGCTCTTTGTAGGAAAGGACTATATACTAGTCACATGGCAATCATGCCTTAATTAAAAGGAAACATATGAATAAAATCTTAGTAGCGTTAGCATTAGTATTGGCAGCAGGCAATGCATCGGCGATGGACCTTGGCACAGGCATTAGCCGCGACTATGCAGGATCAAATCGCGGTGGATTGAATCTGACACTTGGCCAGAAATATGGTGTATTTGGTGTCACCGGTGGATATGAGAGTTTCACATTAGGTCCTAACAACCAGAATCGTTACAGCCTAGTTGGCTCGTATGATTATGCTAAGTTGGGTTCGGCAAAGTTTGATGTTAAGGCGGGCGTAGCTTACCTAAACAACCAAACTAGTTCAGATGGTTATGCAATGCTAGTCGGAACCGGGGTCACTATCCCTGTAACGAAAGGTGTAGCAGCAACGTTTGACCTTCGTCGTCAGTATGGACAGGATCGTGTTAGTTCGTTTAACGGCAACACGATCGGTGGCGGACTCAAGTTCTCGTTCTAAGAGTCAGTATTAAAAATAAAAGGCTGCTTGCAGCCTTTTATTTTGGCTTGACATTTAAGACCCAACATAGTATAATGATTCATGGAATTAATGATTAACTCAGCTATTCAAGGACGAGAAGTCTGCGACCATTTGCGTGTGGAACTTACCCAAATTAGTTACAACCCAGACCTCAAGAAAATGCTCAAAAACATCGAACAGATGGTCCGGGAACTTTCCCAAAAAGAGGTCAAATGTAGGCAATCCACGACCAAGCACTCATTAGTGGAACCTATAGCTAAAATCAACAATTCAGTTATCCATTTAAGTAACTTAATTCTCATTGCTAGACTGATGGAATGAGTCATATCCAATTACTATATACACTTAATATGTTTAGTGTTATACTGTATTCATCAGTGGGTGCAGCAATTGGGTTAGTGGTCTGGGCTGAATACACGCTCTGGACAGAATGCCGTCAAACAAACAGTTGGTTCTATTACATGCGGGTATTGTCAAAATGAAAAAAGTAAAAGGTGATTTGCTTAAGCTAGCAGACGAAGGCAACTTCGACGTTATTGTGCATGGATGCAATTGTCATTGTACTATGGGTGCAGGCATTGCCCGGCAGATTAGCGACAAGTATCCGCAAGCATACGAGGCTGACAAACAGACCACGCCGGGAGACAAATACAAGCTGGGAACGGCTACGCATGCCATTGCGGTAGATAAGAATGGCCGAGAATTTTTCATCATCAATGCCTACACACAATTTGGATTTGCGATGACCAATGATGTTAAGGATCGGTTCGATTACAACTCCTTCCAGAAGCTGCTCGACACATGGGTAGATTCCCCGCTATCGGAAGCAAGATTTGGATTTCCAATGATTGGTTCTGGGCTAGCGGGCGGCGATGAAAGGAGAATTACCAGCATGATCCGAGCCTTTAGTAAAGAGATTGCCAAGAAAGGCGGAGAGGTAACACTAGTCGAATATGTAAAGGAATGATCCAAATAAGTACGCGCAAACGCCGGGAAATAAGGATAAGGAGACTCATTATCCTTACAGCTATAATTACAAACACAAAGAACTAATCCAATGTCATATTTTCTAAAATCCGGATCGACGTTTAAGGTCACTAGTAAAGAGGCTATGGACCTGCACGAAAAACTGCCCGCCGGCAATTACATCATCTGCAAAGACCAATTTGAGAATCTGTTCCTTGAGCAAATTGACAATTTCATTGTACCTGCAAAGATGTACGGTGACGTTCTCCGTCACACAGAACGGATTGTCAACACCTTCAATGACCGTGACGTTAGTACTGGTATTATGTTGTCCGGAGAGAAGGGTTCTGGAAAAACAATGCTGGTTAAGAATGTAGCAATCGCATTGGCCAAGCAAGGTGTTCCGACGATTGTTATTAACAGTCCATGGAGCGGAGACAAGTTTAACAAGCTGCTACAAGATATTGAGCAGCCGTGCATGGTTCTGTTCGATGAATTTGAGAAGGTATATGATCGTGACCAACAAGAGGAAATCCTCACGCTGCTCGACGGTGTATTCGGAAGCAAGAAACTCTATGCTCTGACTTGTAATGACAAGTGGCAAGTGGATATCCACATGCGCAACCGTCCAGGTCGTATCTTCTACCTGATCGACTTTAAGGGTTTGGCGATTGAATTCATCGTTGAGTATTGCAATGACAATCTCAGGGAAAAGAAGCACATCGAAACGATTTGCACAATCTCATCCTTGTTCAGTGAATTCAACTTCGATATGCTAACGGCATTGATTGAGGAAATGAATCGTTACAATGAAAGTCCACAAGATGCCCTGCGTATCCTGAACGCTAAGCCAGAGTTTGACGGCACTAGCAACTACACAGTGTCAATCATTCATAACGGTATCCCGATCAAAAACGAACACATATACCCCTCGACATTCAAAGGTAATCCTATGCAAACTGGGCTAGAAGTGTCCTTCAATAAAACCCCGGACAAGGAAGACGGCGATTGGACTGATATTAATTTCATACCGAACCAACTAGTTAGTGTGGATGCGCGTGAGGGGAAATTCGTATTTCAAGATCACGGAACAAGCATTGTCCTAATCCGCGAAAAAGAACAACCCTATAACTACTATTCGAAAGTGTTCTAACATTCCGAGGTTTTATGGTTATGAATTTATATCCTGAGGTTCTACATCTACCTTGTGGCGGAACGGCACCCCAGGATTTAACTACTGAATTTAGCTACAGATGCTTGGATTGTGGCGCAGTTCCGGGTAGTTTGGATCAGCCAAAACATTGCAAGGAATTGAGTGAGCAATATCGAATGTGGAAAGAACTAGGTGGGAAGGGATGGGACTACCGCACAGGAAAATAGCTGCCCGGCTACGCTCTATCGGTTGACAATAAATCAGTTTGGGTATATAATACTCACATACACTAATGAAACAGGAGCAGCAGATGCAATCTAATCTGGAACTGGGACAAATCAATATGTTCGATATGACCACTGCCGAATTGAAGGAAATGGTCGAGACCAGCCCGACGTTCAAAGTCGACGGTCCCGCGATGCTGGCAATGAGCATGATTAGTGATGCCCAAACGGAAATGTCAATGGGCGAAACGGAATACGCCCGGCGCACAATGAACCGCGCAAAATGGATTCTGGTCGAATATCTCAAACAGCCCCGGGATTAAAGTCCATACAAATCAAGCACTTAGCGTGCCTTGACAAATAATCCATTCTTTGCTATAATACGTACATGGAAATCAAAGTCATAGCACGTTCGCAAAGGCGCAGAGAATTTCTTTACGCCGTTGCCATGTACTACACCAAAACCCTTAAACTACGGCGGCGCAAGTTTGCCGTGACAATACAATCCATTCCCGGGTTCTTTGATAAGACCGGCGGATATGCCGCGGCCACGCTTGAAAGCGAAAAGCACGTGGAAATGCATATTGATTCCAAACTCGGCCCACTTCAAATTGCAGAAGCCCTAGCCCACGAATTTATCCATGTAGAACAATATGCCCTAGGCAAGCTTGGGCAGTACATTCGCCCAAATGGCGAATATGGGTGGTTGTGGGAGGGCAAGAAAAATCGGTGCAAATACGACAATCAGCCCTGGGAAATCGATGCATACAACCGCCAAAAACCGTTAGCAAACAAGATCATAAACATACTTAACGCAGGTTGACAATTAATCGGTTTGGCTGTATAATATACACATACACTTAAGAAACGGAGAGAAACTACCATGAAAACTAAAACCATAGTATCGTTGACAATACAGGAACTTTTTAAGGTCCTCAGTGATGGGACTTTAACGGGCCGAGAAATCGTGGACGCTACCTGGAAATACAGGGATATCTGCATCGACGCAGGTCGCGGCAATGGCACCTACGAACGCGAGGTTGTTGGGGTTGACCTAGAAGTAAAGGCTTGACATTAAATCGGTTTGGGTGTATAATATACACATACACTAGAGAAACGGAGCAGTAAATGGCACAGATGAAAGAAGTCAAACGCACCCAGCTTCGCAAGCCGTATGTCCCGGGTGTTGCTCCCGCGAACGCCAAGACGTTCGAACAGATCATGAAGGAGCGTAAGGAAAATGTGCGTCTTGGTCAGGTCAACGAAGAATTCTTCAGCAAGTACCTCTAAGGATCAAACGTGAAAATCAAACGTCTGAAACAGTCACAGAAAATGCGTATTGTAATCAGCGGCATTGGGATTTACACTACTGCCAAGCAGATACGTTGGGGATTGTTTGGTTTTACTAATCAAAATGCAGCCGCTCAAAAGTCGTTGGATGCGCTGGAATTTACACGCAGTGGCAAAGGCGTTGCGGATCAATGCGCGACCGGTCTCTGCGGTACGTGGTCCGGACTTCAAGTGCAATTGGACATGCTTTAACATGGCACACAAAACCTACCCTGTTGCAAACGACGGATATCTGCCCCGCAAAGGGCTTGAGGGTCCGTTCACGTATTCGAATGGTCGGACCCTGTACTACGATCCCAAAGAGGGACAGTATTGGGATCCGCGCTCAGACTACTACGTGGACCACGAGGAAATGAACCGCATCCATATGCACATGGTCGAGAGGCTGAAGGCTTAAGGTCATCGTATCTTGACTGATCCCATTACAACCGAAGGCATGGCCGCGTGGAAGGGCCCAAGACCGAGGATTGTTTGTCAAGACGGTGCTTCCTTGTCGGTGCAAGCATCAAGGCACACCTATTGCACTCCCCGGGATGACACAGGCCCGTATACGCATGTTGAAGTAGGA